>JAABUS010000835.1_pt1 | contig 73223 bp, 3 predicted proteins | sample 5560161 | NCBI WGS metagenome assembly JAABUS01 (sample SAMN10711885, study PRJNA513376) | rock metagenome | isolation source: Antarctica rocks | place: Antarctica: Victoria Land, Trio Nunatak nord | collected 2016-01-04
AAAAAAATTTAATTATAATAATTTTTTTATAATAATTTTTTTATAATAATTTTTTTATAATAATTTTTTTATAATAATTTTTTTATAATAATTTTTTTATAATAATTTTTTTATAATAATTTTCTTCTAACCTACGAATAATTTAAAAGATATAAATAATATAAAATCTATATCGGTAAATCTTAAAAGTAAATATTAATATATTCTAAATATTATTAACTCTACTAGAAAGTCGTCTATAAGTTTATATTAAAACTTTATATTAAATACCGACCCGAGGTTTAATAAGATTAGTAAGTCGGGGCCCCGGGTAGAGTCTTATTAATAAATCGTACTTATTATTAATAGGTTTAGTAACTCGGTAAACTGTTAATAATTTAAATACTAGACGAAAGCCCCCATTATATACTTAATAGTATATACTATAATATATACTATAGTATGGGCTATAATATAAACTATAGTATAAATAATTATATAAGTAATAGTATACGTAATTATAATATATATAATTATATACGTAAAGATATACGTAATTATAATATATATAAAAGTATACGTAAAAGTATACGTAAAGGTATATATTATAGTATAGAATATATATATGTATTCTCTTTAAATATACCTGCGTAACGCCCCCGCGAGAATATTTATTAAAACTTATTATTCCGGGCCCGCTAGATCGCTAGCGTTAATAGTTATCATTAGAGGTCGTTATCATTAATAGCGATAATTATAAAACTTTATTTATTTTAGTTTTATTATAGGGCTGAGCTATTATTAATATATTAATAATATATATAAATTACTAAAGTTATTAATCTAGCTGAAATTAACCCGGAGTTATTAAACCTATTAAAAATAACCTACACGGACCCCCGATTTATCAAACTTATTAATAGGACGCTAGTAGTCTTATCCGTAAATTAGGGTCACTAAAAAAAGTTATTAATAGGACGTTACTAGCCCTATCCGTGCGGGCGGTAACTCGGTTTTTAATAAAAGTTTTTGAAATTTACTAATATACTACTTCTTCCTTTAAATTAAATATATAAATATTCTTTTTTTAAATATTAATACTAGGACCCTTAAATATAATTACCTCTTTTTTCGAATTTATATCGGAAAACGTACTAGAAGATATATTAAAAGAAATAATAAAGTCGAGTTTAAAAAATAAAGATATTATATATAATATATCGCGGTCGAGGGTTATATCGACGGCGGGGTTAATAACGGCCTTAAAACTCGTATTAAAATTAAAATTAAAATTAAAAGTATTAAAATTATTGAAATTATAATCCGATTTAAAGAAAAACTTGATAATATTTTTAAATAATAAGCTAGATTAGAAGGTATTAATATATAATAAATATCGGCCTCGTATATTATTTCTATTATAACGGATTATGTCTTTAATCTTTTTTAAAGATATAATAAAAAAAACTAGAAATTAAAGACCTATTAATATTATACTAGCGGGATCGGATTTATTAGATCCTATTATATATATATAAATCTTAACGGATTTTCTATAATATATAATTAAATAACGAAGCGTATCTAAAGAGCTATATAATTAATAATAAATAGATAAAACGTTAATATACCCGCGGTATAATAGCGGAACTTAGTAATATTAGTTATATATTTTTATAAAATAAGGTATAACGAACCGGAAGGTAAAAGTAATATAATATATAATAATAATTATATACTATGTTTACGCTGTTATTATAGGAGAAGTTATCGTAGCCGATATATTTTAAATAATATAAATAATAGGCTTCTAAAAAAGTAACGGAAAATTATAAATATTTAAATAAAGAGTTATAATAAATATCTAAAGAATTAATACTATTAAAATATTAAACTATAATAACGAGTTATTGTCATAATACGCGTAGTCTATTAAATAAAGTAAAGTAAGAATTTCAAAAGTTAATAATATATAATAACTATACGTATATATAATTCTTTTTAAATAAAATAAATATAAACGAGATTAATATTAATAAAGAAAAGGAGTTAGTATATTTATATTTAAATTAAAGATTATTAAAAAGAAAATCTAAAAAGAGAAACTAGAATATATTAATTTAAACTCTTATATCGAAATACGTATAATAAATTTACGTTTATACTATAAATAAACTTATAGAAGTTATATTATTAATTAGTTAATAAATTTAAATATTAGAAGTATGTAAAATTATATATATAAAGATTTAATATAATAGTATTAAAGGAATAAGATATTAAGGACGGAGGCCGAAGTTATAATTAATATTAAAACCTATTATTATTATACGATTTATTAATAAACCCTTTTTAGAATTTCCTTAAATTCTTATTAATCGATAATTTATTTATTATTTATCGAGTACCGTAAGCGAATATTTATTATAAACGAGCTTCGCTTTTTTATAAATAAAATAAACTAGAATATTTAATAAATTTATAAATAAAATAAACTAGAATATTTAATAAATTTATAAATAAATTAAATTAATCTCTAAATTTAAATAAGGGTTCGGTTATAAAGTTATACGAATATATTTGGTTTAATCCGTTATAAACGCGCCGAGTAAATAAACTCGCGTTACGTATATATATTAATAATATTTATTTTAGAAATATTCTTTACTTTATTTATTTAAAGACTCTAAAGAGTTTTATTATATATTTATTAATATATATATTAACGGCTACTAGCTTATATAAATATATATTATTATATTTCCTTATAAGAATATACAATTAATATATTTATACTTTATTTTTAAATTATATATATCGGTTCTATAATATTCTTTCCTTTATTTATCCTACTAGGTTTAGAGAGTTTTATAAACAATTATTATTAATAAAAAAAGATATTCTCGGAAAGTTATTAATCTTTTATATTAATATTTATCGGGAAATATATATTTTATTTATATTATTTATATATTATTCTTTCCTTTATTTTCTCTACGGGTTTAAAGGGTTTTCTTAAATATTCTAATATTTAGATTCGGGGCGAATCTCTTAAAGAAAAAGATAATTATTATACTATATTAAGGCTAGACCTTAATGGTTAAGATTCGGGCTAAAGACTACGTATATAATATATAACTCTTACGTTAACCTTATTAATTAATAAAGTATTTAATAAATTATTAATATTATAATTAAATACGTTATTATATAGTTAATTAGTTACTCCTAGCTCCTAAAATTCCTTAGAGATTAGTTCTTCTATTAAATAGTAGAGACGTTTACTAAGTCTATATATTTACTTTCATATTACTATATATACCCTAGGCACTATGACTTAATATTTCTATTATTTATTCATTTATTAATACTCGTAAATAATAGAGTCTTTAATAAACCTATTAAAAAGAAATTAAAATAATAAAAAGTTTAGGCCTTTCTTATAATTAAAAGAGGCGGAGTATATATTTCGTATTTTACGAAATATTTTCTTTTAGATATTAATATTAATATATTTAAATTTTAAACTACGAATTCGAGTTAAAATAGAAACCTTTAATTTAATAATAATTATAATACTCTCGTAATTATAATAAGACATAAAGTAGTATCTTATTAGATTTTAGTCGCGTAAGATATTAGGCCTAAAAGAAAGATATAAGATTTATAATAAAGAGCTCCTTATAATTATAACGATATTTAAATAATAATAATATTATTATAAAAGTAGTTTATATAAAATTAAAATCTTAATAAATTATAATAACTTAAAGAGGTTTATAAATATCAAGTAATTAAATAGTCGTTAAATATAATAAGTTATTAGACTTTAATTTTTTTATTTCGTAATTACGTATTATTTAAATAAAAGTAATTTTAGCCGATAATTTATCGCGGTATTTAAATTATAAGAAGTAAAGTAACTTACTAGATTAAATTTTATTTATATTATAATAAGATTTATTAAATTTAAGGAGAATTAATTCTAGTTTTATATTGAATATAGGATAGGTAGAAATACTTCTTAATTAATTATCTATAGAGGATGAGAGCGAATATATATATAAGACCTTGATGCTAAATATTATTAAGTATCTATTTATTAAGTAGTTACTAAGTAGTCCTATACTCCTATATTCTAATACTCTTACTCGAACGAAATCCTTTATTAAGAAGTCTCTAAAATAGCCCCGTATTCCCCTTATTTTAGGGTCGTTATAATAGGTTATAGAGATTAAAACTATAGTTTATAGAGGGTAAGTTATAAGCCTAAATTATAGTTAGTAGAGGCTAAGCTATAGGGCTAAGCCACGTCGGTAGGGGCTAAGCTATAAAGTTAAATTACGTCGGTAGAGGCTAAGGGAGTAAAATTCCGTTTTTTAATAAAATATAATATTTTAAAAAATTTATTTAATAGTTAACCTATACACACTAAATTTAGGTAGTAACTAGGTCGGAGTATTAATAAACGATATAAATACTACGAGAAAATTATTAGAAATAGTCGGATACTATAGGGTTCTACGGGGAAGTAATTATTAAGGGTATAAGGACCGCCTAGGATATTACGGGGGCCGCGTTAAATACTACGGGTATAACGATATATAACTATAACGGATATTTAGGGGATAATCCAGCGATGTATATACCTATTAATAGGGGTTATAGGAGGGCTGAGTAAGAATAATAAATTATAAAACGATTTTATCGTCGCCGTATATAACCTAAAAGTACCTAGAGCGAGTTAAGATATGCCGCTATACGTACGGACACGATTTAGCTGAAACTTAAAGAGTATACTCTATAAAGGCCTTAAATAAGGCCTTAAAGATTTAATAATAATTTATAAAATAATTATTAATTAGTATTAAATCGTATATTAATTTTTAATTTACGGGGAAGGCGTTATAGATATATTAAACTTTAAATATAGCTCTTCGGGTACGCCCGTAGAGCCGTATTTTTAATATATAAAGGCTTAAAAATCCTCCTATAAGAGTATTAATAGATTTTTATATAAACTATTAAAGGCCTAGAGTAGCCCGAAAAATATTGAATTTAATATTAAAAAGGGCTTTAGTAAGCCTATTAATGATTTAATCTATTATAAAGATATAGTGGAATTTAATTCCGCCTAATATCATCTTTTCGCGTTAGAAGTAGTACTATAAGTTAATATATTTAATATAACCGTAATTTTAGGGGTTTTTAGCTAGGGTTATAATACCCTAATTACTATAAAAAATAACTATAATAAGCGCGAAGTATATGGGTATCGCTAAAAAAGTAATAAATATATACGGTACGTTAGCGAGTAGTATTAATATATAATCTTTAGATTTCCCTTTAGTATAGGGTATAGGGGTAATAAGTATTAATTATTTTAATAACTATTTAAATCAAATAGTTTCCTTAATAATTTATATTTAACTAGCGTATTCGGCTTTATAAAATAATAACGTAATAATTAGTTAGCGTTTAGATTACTAGTTAATAATCGTACTACTAAAATTAAACATATAACTAGAGATAGAGTATCGCGTATTAAAATTATTAACTTAATTAATATTAGGTAGCTCTCTAATAGGGCGAGTCAATCCTAAAATATAAACTTTAGGTATAATATACCGCGTAGGTAACGAAATATATATTTAATTATAACCTAATAAATCTTATCGGGGTTAGAAATATAACGGCTTATTATTAATACCGCGAAGGCGATATTAAGTTATATATTTATTATTATATATATAAATAATCCGATAGTTAATTAGTATATATTTAAAAAGGTAGGTTTAGCCTAGTAGCCTTTATTTATAAAAATAAATTTAATTATTAAATTTATTAGAACTCCTATAACCTTAACTTTAATATTTTATATATTATAATCTTTAAATACTCTTTCTAGGTAAGCTTCCTAGCTAAAGAATAATATATAATTAAAGCGATCGCGCGCGATTTTAAGGCCTAAATAATAGGTAATAGGCCTGAGATTAATTATCTTATATTTATCGTTTAGTTATTATTTAAATTAAGTAATAGCGGCCTTCCTAGTACTAATAATTAATATATTATTAACGTATAGAGTAATGATTAGCTGGGTATTATAATTAAGGAAGATATTAAAATCCGTATTTAAGGGTATAAAACCTAGTTTAGCGAGAAAAGTAATAAAAGTAGTATATTATATTTAAGGGGATTATTTAAACCTATATAGGGTATATTTTAATAAGTATATACAGCCTAAACTATTATTAAAACCGGTAGGTCATTTAATATAAATCTTATCGTTATCGATCTCGTTATAGAGAAACGTAGTTTATATATCTATTTATTCGAGCTCTAGGTCGAACGCCGTAATAATAATAAATAATACTTTATAGCTTATAGGTTTAATTATAAAGATAAATATCTTATTAAAATTAATTCCTTAATATTATTTAAAGCCACGTATAACCTAGCGGGCTTTATAACGAGTTATTTTATTATTAATATTATATTTAAACTTATAAACCTATTTACCGCGAAGGATTTTTCGATTATAAAGTAGGTTGACTAGTATTTAGGTACTATTAATTAAGAATAAATTAATTTCGGCCTTTATATCAAATTATTAGTGTATTTTATTTAAGGTATTAATTATAGCTTCTTTATATATTTTAGGTTTATATAACTTATATAATAGCGCTTTAATTAATAATATTATTAAGTCGGGGGAGAGGGTAGATTCGCGTAACTTTAAATACCTATTAAATACCCTTATTAATATTACGGGCGAGGCGGAGGCGGGGGAATATTAGGCCGGATTTTTATTATTTAATAAATTAGAGCTCGAGGACCCTAGTATTATTACTCGCGATAATATATCGTTTATAATTAGTAACGGTTATAGCGCCTATAGGCTAGGGCTAGGTATATTAACTCTTAACTTTAATAATTATAACGAGATAATATATTTTATAGGTCGCTAGAGGGGGGTTATAATAAGTTTAAAATTAATACTATTATATCCGTAGTTATCGATATTTAATTCTATATTAATAGGAGATTTATATAGGTTTAAAATACTTTTATATTTTATTATAACGTCGCCCCCCTAATAGGGAACTATTCTAGAGATTTTATTAATTAATAATATTTATATTATAGTATATTTATTTCTAGTATAGCGCTCCTCGGTTTATTAAATTTAAATAAAGCGGAGTATTTTACCTATAAATATTAATATTCGATAGAAATAATTATCTTTATACCTAACGAGGGCGCCTTTAATATTATATTAAATAAACTTCTACTAGTTTTTATTTATAATATAACGGTCCTAATATAGGCCGATTTAACTAATATTATATAAATATAATAAATTAGGACGTATTCTAGTAGAGTCTTTATAGGGCGTAATATTTATTATAATAATAAAAGACCGATTTCGGAGCTAGTTTATAATCGAGATAAACTCTAGGATTAATATTTTATTAAGGCCGTTATTATTTAATAGGGTATATATTTTCTAAAGTAATATTTAGTTAATATATTTTAATATATTATTTATTTAAAGGTTCCTAGGGATAGAGTAGCTCTAGACGATATTATATTTATACTAGTAATCGGCGAACGCCCTATTAACGTATATAGGATTCTTATCGGTATAGAGGTAATAAATATAGTAGTCGCTATATTCTTTTATGGACCTATAGCTGCGAAAGGCGCTAAATATATTTATTTTATTAGGTATAAAATAAAAGTAGTTATATTTAAGTTTATTATTAATATAGGTAATTATAAAGCCGAAGTTATAAACCCTAAAATTAATAATATTACTATAAATAATATTATATTCGAAACGGCCCTTTCATAGGCTACGTTTATACGAATAAGTATATATCTTTATAACGTTATAGGTTTTATAACCGTTATCGCCCTTAACCTTTAATAGGTCGATACCGTTAGTTATTTTAAATAACTATACTATATTATCTTTCCCTAAATAACCAAGTCTCTCGTATTATCAGGTTAGGGCTTTAGCGTTAATAGTAGCTAGTATTAACTACTATTAATTTATATATAAAACGTAGAGGTTATAATCTTATAGGATTATAGTAATTTCTTTAAATCCGATAAAGATCTCTTTAGAAATAAAGCCTAAAGGGTAGCTAGCTTATTAAAGTTTAGTATAAAAAATAAAATTAAAACCGTTATTAGGAATATATATAATATTATTAATCTTAAAGTATTATACGCCTTTATCGCCTAAATATAATAGCCGAATAACGCCGTTACTATATAGCGTCAGGCCGCCCTTAAAGCCGTTAATATTATTAGCGCCTTGAAGCTTAGTATACTTTATAAAAGTAAAACGATTATAATTAATATAAACGATAGTACTAGTATCTAGAATCTAAAGTTTAGAATTATCGGCTATAGTACCTACGAGGGCGTAGTAACGTTCTATATTCGAAGTTAAGTTTAAATTACCTTCGGTATTAGACCTCTAGCGCTTATTTAATTTATTAGATTTATCGTTCTTACTCTTATTATTTTGACTTCTATTATTATTACTATTATCTTTAGTAGTAATATTATTATTACTACTATTATTACCCCTACCGCCGCCTTTACCGCCGCGGCTACGTCGACCGCGCTAGTTACGATCGCGCTAATTATTATAGCTAAGATTATCGTACTAGGGTTTATTATAAATAATTTAGTACCGTACCCGCCTAACGAAGTTAGCGTAGTAGGGATACGGTCGGATAAACCTATAAATATAGCGTATTACGGAATCGAGAGATCGCTATATTTAGGGTAATCTTAGTAGTATTATCGATATTAAATAAATCGTAGTCTTAAGCGAATATTTTATAATAACGCTAATAATTAAAGCTAAGGTTTCGATAAAACTATTAGACTATAAAGTTATCGTTAAATTTAAAATAATTAAAGTTATAAAGCTCGTTATAGGCCTCTTAAAATTTACTAGTATAATCGCTAGGACTATCGTATTAACTAGTAGTAAATTAATTAAGTTTAATTAGTACCTTATATAGGTAGCCGGAGTTATAAGGTTTAAACTCGTTTATAATAATCGTCTAGACTATAATAACGACCTTATTATTCTTAATTTTAGCGTAGGTTATAGGGGCGACGGTATAACGAAGGATATTATAAATTATTTTATTATCGGTGAACTATTAATACGTAGTATCGATATCGTAGTTAGGCTTACCTACGTCTAGTTCTAAAACTATAATAAATAGATCTTTAAGGTATTCCTATAGGTCTATTATATTAAAATTATTATATATATCCTACTTCTATTTAATAAAGTCTTTTATTAAATTTAAAGTTTCGATTTTAATAAATACTTAAATAACCTTTACGAATACCGATATACTAACGGTAACCTAGGTATAAGGCCGAATAACTTAATATTACTAGGCGGTTCTAATATTAATTTTGAGTAACTAAAACTAGCTAAAAAATCGGATCGATAACGGTATATATACGAGGTATTAATATCTTTTTTATCGTCGTATATATTGTTGAAATATACCAAGGCTTAGTATGTCACGTGATTTAGTCACGTGATCTAGGATCTGTATATAGATCCTCTATAGTATATAGTCTTACGTATTCTCATAGTTTTATAGAATAATTAAGTATTCTTTTATAATTTTAATAGGTTATGAGCCCGGATTATATAACGACCGTTCTAAAATATAGATACCCTATATCTAACTAGTATACCTATCTATCTATAGTATAATTAATAGTAGTATTTATAGTCTAATTTACTCCTACGGAGCTCAACGACTATTATACTATAATATACGATATACTATACCTAACCTTTAAATGATGAGTAAGCTCATTAGATAATAGTTATATAGTATAAAATCTAGCAAGAAGTTAGGACGAATAGGGCAAATTATAGTTTATTGTCTCTACGATTAATTAGGACTTTACCCGCTAACTAGCCCCTGGAATAACGCCTACTTCTAAGAAAAACGTTAATACTATATAAAGATTTACTATTATTAACGACGATAGTACTAATTATCTAAGTATTATTTCTATTAAAGCAGGGCTTATATTAGCCTTATTAACGTTAACGGTACTCTCTACTAGTTTTTATCTCCTAATTCTATAGAGCTACCTCCGACTCCGTTAAGGATTATTTATAAATAACCCCCTTTTAAGCCTTAAACGCTCTTTAATTCTTAGATCTACTATCTATCCTTATAGATCCTATCTATCCTATCGATCCTAACGGTTTATTATTATTATTACGTTAGGAGCGTCTAGAAAATATTTATATCCAGCCGAAAAGTAGTTACTTAGGGCGTTAATACTATTAGTTACGTTAGGAGTATTTAGAAGAGACAAACCGGCTATTTAGGGTCTTAACTCTATTAGTTATATTATTTCCCCGTGATTATTCGTTATTAGTAGTTATTATCCTTAGGGATAAACGCCTATATAATAGCCGTAAATCCCGCTATTAATAAGACAGTAAGTCTTATATCTAAATTATATTAAATTTATCCTAACTCGTCTAGTTCTTATCTAGTCTTTTATTTTAACCTAGTCGTTAAAGCCTATCGTCGCTTTATATATATATATTTCCCTTATCTCATTTAATACTTTAGGGCTAATCCTACTATTTTCGATAATAATAGCGACCGCGATAACGATTATTAAGACCCCGAAGACCCTCTATCGGAAGACTTTAACTTAGGTACTAATATTAAATCACTTAAACTATTAAATAATATTAAACTTTTTGGCCTTAAAGCTAGAACCAGACCTAGGATATCTATAACATCCTCGTTTTTATTATCCTCGTCTTCATTATTTAATTTATTCTTAATATCATCGTCCCCTGAATCCCTAGGTATACTATTACTATAGTAGATATAATAACTCCGTCGGTTTCTACTAGTAGTTTCCCCCTTATATCGATTATAATTCTTAATACTCTAGAGTAGTACCCTAAATAATTTAAGAATATTACCGATTTCCTTATCCTTAATAACCTCCGGCCGGAAAATCTAAGCTCCGTAATTAATACGAAAATATATATAGTTATCCGAAACCGACTTAGATATACCGGCCGCTAAGACGTTAAAGATTTAACTTAATTAAACGAAATCCTAGATCGGGTTATAAAAAACTTCAAGCCTAAAGACTTTAATATCTATACCGAGTTAATATACTAGTTATATACTATATCCTTAGGTAGTAGTACTACTAAGGATATAACCGATTATACTAAATAATTTTAGTAAACGGATATTATAATCGTTAATTTTAAGATATCGTTTAAATTACTTTAGGTATATTTAATCTAACTTTACTTTATAAAGCTAGGGGATCTCTATACTATATTCTAAACATTATATATATAATCCTATATTTTTTATAGTATTAATATATATACCTTTAAGGAGGTAGCCCTAGCCACTATAAATAAAGAAAAACGAATATCTATATAAGAAACCCTAGTTATAATAGTTATAATTAAAGGTTAACCTCGATAAAAAGGAAATAAACCTATTAAACCTCGCGAGATATATGATTTTTATAAGGAACTAGGGAAGAAGTATTAGTATCTTAAAACTAAATACTAGCGCCTATATCCGGAATAAAAGCCCGATAAATTTAAAATAAAAACTAAAAAGGCGGCCTATTTAATTAATAAAAAACGAAAGCTATTTAAGATAGAGGAGGATAATTCTATTTATTTTATAAATAACCTAGCCTATTTAGAAGAACCGCCCGACGATTACTTTATTCGGGGTATATTAATACTAATAATAACTACCTTAAAGATAAATATCTTTTATTTATATATTATTAATAGCGGATATACCCGAAGCTCGGTTATGAACTAGTATAATTTTATTAATATACGGCCTTATTCCGGCCTATAACTTAAAGGAATTAAGGGTTATATATCTACTTTATATAATATTAGAACTATTAAACTTTAATATAATATTAATAATACTAAGCGTACCCCTTTTATATCGGGTATATTATATATATTTAATATAGAGGTAAATTTACTATTTATATCCTACTTTTTAAATATAAAAGCGAAATTTAACCTCTCTAAATTAAGGGGCTAAATATTTATTTAAGGCGCTATTTTTATAGCCTATTATATATATAAATTATTCGCTTTAAATTTATAATAACCGCTAGTAGCTCTAAATACTTATAATATTCCTCGCGTTTTTACGAAATAATACTAGTATGCCCGTATAGGTTATATAGGGTAATAAAACATTATTAAGTTATCTTTAGTCGCCTTAGATATCGATTTCACTTATAAATTTAATAATGATTATACCTATAAAAGCTATATAATAGGTCGCTAATAATCGGCCCTATATAAAAGCGAATATTAACCGGGAAAGTCTTTATTAGACTTTATTTATAATAACCTAGTTAACCCGCTAACCCATATCGGGTTTAAAGGCTATAGGTACTTCGTAACCTAAAAATATAATAAGATTAAATACACCGAAATTAACCTACTAATATTTAAAAACCAAATATTCGGGTTATTTAAACGGTTTAAAGCTAAATATAAATATAGCGACCGGAAGATCTATCGCTTATATATTAATAATAATAACGAATGTATCTCTAAAGAGTTTTAAAGCTACCTAAAAGATAAGGGGATTATATATAAACTTATAGTACCTAGAAATCCCTAGTAAAACGGTAAATCGGAGTATTTTAGTCGTATTATAATAACTAGGCTTTATCCCTTAATTATTAACTCCGGCCTCCTATATAGTTTATAGCCTAAGCTCGTTTAAATAGTCGTTTATCTTATTATTTATAAACCCGTTATTAGGCTACCTCTCTCGCCGATTAAGGTATTTTTAGGTTTACGCCCGGACCTCTCTTATTTATATATTATCGGTTTAATAACCTAGGCTATAAATCGGAAATAGAAAAAACTTCTCGATAGAAGTATACGGTACTTTCTTATAGGATATAAAAGGAACTATATTTTCCAGTTATAAAATTTAATAATAAGGAAAATAATCCGTTTAAACTTTTATTATATTTAAAAAAAGCGCCCTCGATATATCCTTAATTAAAATAGCGACCTATTAGCTCCTAATCCCCCTATTAAGCGCTAATAATATATAGCTCTAAAGGAGGAGTAGAACGAATCTATTATTATTAATATTATTTAGGATAATAAGGCGCCTATACTAAATCTATTTTCTTCTAGTACCTTTAATACTCCGTTATCTTCTACTCCTTTTAGTACTCCCTCTTCTAGTAATATATTAGCCGGTAACTCCCTAACTATAACTATATAAATCGAATTTATTAATCGGGTTATTAAGGATTACCCTAATCTCGATTTACTAGAATATCGATCGTTATCGCTAGATCTATTTAGTTTATTCGTATTACTTTTTTAAATTATTAATAATAAACCCTATAAACTTAAGACCTACGACGAGGTTATTCGGGGTAGTTATAAAACCGAATAATAATTAACGATAAAAGAGGAGCTAAAATTATTTATTTAAAATAATATATGGTCGCTAGTTAACCTCCTAGTTATAAAGAAAACTTTTACCGGTAAATAAATATTTACTCTTAAACGGGGCCTAAAAATAGGGGAGATCCTACGATATAAAATATACTAAATAGTACGGGGTTTTAAATAATATAAAAGTCTCGATTACTACGAAACCTTTATATCGGTAGTTAAACTAATAAATTATAAAATTATTTTTACCCTAGTAGCTACCTATAACTAGGACGTTAAATAAATAGATATTAAAACTACTTTTCTATACGGGGCTATTAAGGAAGAACTTTATATAAAATAACTTATAGGAGCGAGCCTAAATTTTTTAGTATATAAATTTAAAAGAGCCTTATATAAACTAAAATAATCCTTTAGAGTATAATATAAGATCTTTACTAAATTCCTCTACTCTCTAGGTTTCGAATTAATTAATACCGACTTTAGTATCTTTATTAACCCTAGGATAAATATTATTATTATTATCTATATAGACGATCTTCTTATTATCGGCCTAAAAATCGCCGATATTAATTCTATTAAATTAAAATTAGATAATCACTTTTAGATAAAAGACCTCGGCCTATATACCTTTTATTTAAAGATAGTTATTTTACGCGACCGCCCTAATAGGACCCTGCGGCTTAATTAAGTTAAGTACGTTAAATAGGTCTTAAGAAAATTCGATATATAAGAGTATAAATTATAACTTACCTTTATAAATACCTCTACTAAACTTTATAAAATAAAGGATAGTTATATTACTCCCGCGGTATTCCGCCTTAAATACTAACCCGTAGTAGGATCCCTTATATATACTATATTAGGTACTCGCCCTAATATAGTATATACGGTATTAATAGTTAATCGGTATAGATTAAACCTAATTAATATTTATTAGAATATTATTAAAAGGATTTTTCGGTACTTAAAAACTATTATAGGCTACCGCCTTATATATAAAGGACCCCTAAATCAGGTATCTAGATATATTAATACCGATTAAATAAACGACTATAACACCCGTCGTTCTACCTCGGGATATATATTTAATACTAGTAGCGGTATTATTAACTAGTCCTTAAAGCGTTAACCTACGGTCGCGTTATCGACCTATAAGGCTAAATATATCAAGTAGATTTAGACTTTTAAGGAAATTATCTAGCTACGGAATTTATTTACCTAACTATCCGAAACCACTATATAAATTATAGTTATCTATTATAATAACTAGGGTATTATAGCCTTTATAAAAAACTCTTAATTTTATACCCGAACCAAATATATTAATATTAATTAATACTTTATTCGGGAAAAGGTCGCTAATGGTTAAATCGTCCTAAAATACGTCCCGATCGATAAATAAATAACCGATAACCTTATAAAGGCCCTAAATAAGAATAAATTTAATATATTTCATTAAACCTTAGGCCTAAAGGCTCCCTAGGAGTTTACCTAATTACTATAATATAACTAGAATATTATTAAGACCGCGGGTATATTATTAAAATTAGTAGGTACCTAGCCTAACTCCCGTTTCCGTTATATCTTATTCTTAATTATATTAAAATTAAATAATAACTCCCTAGCTACTACCTATTCACTACTACTACTTTATATTTAATATATAGTATAAAATTCTAAATATCCTACCTCCTTCGTATATTTAATCCTTATTATTACTATAGTAAAAGTTTAAAATTTAACCGCCGGTATTAAAAATTATAATTATCTTAAATTTATTAGTACCTAATATAGCCCCAGATCCTTCTAAACTCTATAGCGATATTTTAATAATTAAGTTATCCGAATTCCTAATATATATATAATCCTTTACGTCGGTATATATATATCCTCGCCCCCTATTATTTCTTATAAGGGATAATAAAGTTAACTAGTCTAAGGACCTACTAGATCTTAAGGGGCGCGATTATTATAATAAACTCCGTAAATAAATACCTTAAGCTATTAATCACTTAACTCTTTTTACTACCTAGATTAAATTATAAGTCGGTACTAGTACCTAGCCTATAAATATATAATATTATTAAGGTACTACTATCCTTATTAACCCTAAAGGCTATGGTAAATACCTTATTATTTATAATTATAAGGTTAATATAGGTTAAGATTTCGATTAATTATACCCTAAATAATTTATACTTCTAACCTAACTCGTATTTATTTAAATATACTATAGGGTGGACAGCTTATAGTATAGTAATAGCGGCTATATACTCCTAGAGTTATACCGCTATATTCTTTATATTATTATTTAAATTTAATTATTCTTTAGGTACCTAGAGTCTTTATTTTAAAATCTTTAAAATTAGCGCCTCTAAAAACTCGCTTACATTACTCGTAAATAAGCGTTATAGTATTTTACTCGTATAAGCGCTTAGCGCCTATAGCTACCCCCTATAATAACGTTTCTCGTAGTATTATCGTCGGGACTTATTTATATCCCGCTTAACTATAATAATTTACTCGTGGTATCGTATTCGCCTATATAGTCTATACGACTATATTTTAACTTATGAATAATGTGTATATATTATATATTAAATAAAATTTTCAAATAACCGTGTTTTATTAGAATCAGGAATATTTTATATAGGTAGACGGGATTTTTATTATATAGGAGCTATTTACTATAGTTACCCGGCGTTTACTTTTCTATAGTAATAGCGTTCGAGTAGGAGTATTAAAATATATTAAGGCTTAATATATCACGTGACTTAGTTACGTGATCTAGGATCTGTATACAGATCCTTTATAGTATATAGTCTTACGCATTCCCATAGTTCTATAGAATAATTAAGTATTCTTTTATAATTTTAATATATATATACCTTATTATAGAGGTAGTTAATTATTTACTTAATCTATTAAAAGATACGGAGTTAAAGTCTTTAAAGAGTATATTACTATTTAGTAATTAAATAAAGAGATTTAGCCTTAGGCTACTTTAGGTTTCATTTTTATTTTAATAATAATTATTATTATAATCATTTTAAACGATAAGGTTAAAAGTTTAAAGAATAGCGTATTTAGAGTTTAACTCGTTATTATTTTATACGAGGGAATAAAGGTAAATAGCTTTAATAACTATTTTAATAATAAGAGTTATAGTTATAACTACGACTTATAGTTATAGTTTACAGTATTTTTTCCCCCGACTACGGAGTTATAAGTTTATTTTTAGCTACTAATACTATTAATACTACTAATATTTATTTTTTTAAGGCGGTAAACGAGTTATAGCGGTAATTAGTTACGATTATTCCAAACTTTAAAAGGACCTTATAAGATTAAAGTTATAGTACGCTAATAATAATTATAATAAGTTATATAAATGTCACGGGGTGGACTTTGGTAGGAGTGTTACTATAGATATCTATTAAGACGGCGGGCTGAGCCCTACCGCTAGCCCTATCGGGACTAGGGTAATACTAGGATTCTAGTATATTAGGGCCAAATCCTCCATAGAATAATTAATATCTTTTATATTATTTACTATTATATTAACCCCTTATCAAATAGTAGTAACGGCGACACTAACGTAGAACTATACCTCTTCTATATTAGTGAGAACGATTATACTAACTATAAGTAGTAAAACAACCCCTAAAACGGCTAATATACTCTTTATTAATTAATATATTCAAAATAATTTACTCTGTATCGATAGCGAGCTTTATTTATATTATATTTATTTAGCGCTTCCGTATAGTACTCTACTATCTTAAATAAGTACTTTTAAACTCTTTATTAAGTTATTAAAATAGTTTATTTAATACCCTTTTTATTTAGGGTATCTATAGTAAATACTAAATTAAGTATTTAGAACGTCCCTTTATTTATATCCCTTTTATTAATATAATTACCTATCTTAGTAAGTTACTTATTAGGTAAATATTTAACCTAGTAAATATATTACTAGTTATATCTTTTACACTTCCGTTATAGAAAAAGAATACTAGAATACTAGTCTTTTAATATTACTCTTATTATTCGCCTAGTATTACTACTTTTAGTATTTATTATTAATTACTATTTTAGTTATTACCCTAAAAGAAGCTTAATTAAGCCTTATTATAATTAATTTTACTTTTTATTTATAAGAATTCCTATTATTAAGTGAATATATCCTAAAATAAGTAAAAGTTATTTTTAATATTAGACGAGTAGTTACCTAAATAATTATATAATCTCTTTATCCTCCTATTAAAGTACCCCTTTAATATTTATTAAAAAGGGCCCGGAAAGTAAAGTAATTTAATAACGACCTTTTAGAGTACGTTAAGTTTAAATAACCTACTATATAGCTACTTTAGGTTATAGATAAAATATCCGTAATACCGCTTATCGGTACCTTCCGAAGGGATATTAAAGAGCTATATTAACGTCTATAAGAGGAGTAGTCTTTAGAGGACGAATTTAAAGACGAAGAAACTATAACTCCTCCCGAGCCCGAGTAGCCTACTATAGATTCCGAATAAATAATATAATTTATAGAATCGCTAGAAATTTAGGCCCTTATTATTAAGTTAGTAGTTAGGATAAAGGAAGGCCCGGTAGGACCTTAAGGCTTATTAAAAATAAATAACTTAGTTAATTAAAACGGTATTAGTTCTAGGGTAAGCGCCTAGAATAAATTAAAACTCGAAGAGATTAAATTCTTCGACCTTAAGGGCGATAAAAAGGATAACCTATTTATTTTAAAAAAATATACTATATATAAAAATATTTTCGACTTTAAGAATCGCGTTAACGATATAATTAAATAATACGGCGAAGAGGAAGTACGAAAGCTTCTACCTTTATATCTTAAAAGAGTAATCCTTAAATAATTCTTAAATAAATTAAATATTAATATTAACGCGTTAATACGTACCTTCGCTAGCCCTAAATAAATAAGTCGTTTTATTAAACGATTTAAAATAAAGACGCTAGAAGTTATATATAAACTTCGTTTTAATAAATATGAATTCGTTTAGATATATACTAGTAAAATGTTTAAATAATATATAAATAGCTCCTTATACTCTATTAATCTCCTTATACTCTATTAACCTCCTTACGCTCTATTAACCTCCTTACGCTCTATTAACCTCCTCACGCTCTATTAACCTTACCGCGGTAACGAATCCTCACCGCGGTTATAATACGCGTTTATAGGTGAAATCCCCTTTAGTTAACGCGTAGTAGAGGAAGCCTAATAGCGGTAAATTAAAATTATCTCGGTCGCGCTATATCTTTAAGAGTTTAAATCTCTCTATATAATCATCGGCTAAAGGCTAGGCCTAAGGCCGATTATATATATACGTCCTATATCTTTAGGAGTTTAAATCTCCCTATATAATCACTAGCTAAAGGCTAGGGATACGTATATTTATATATAATCTATAATAGTTCTAGTAGTTTAAGTTTATCCTTATAGTTATTAACTAGAATAAAAGAGTTAGGAATAATAAACCTATCTAGGGCTAAAATAAACCGGATTATACCCGGCGAATATAAGGGAATTAATTTATAAAAACTATCCGATTAAAGGCTACTACGTAGCGGCGACGTAGCCCGAAACTAGTCTCTACTAGTAGACGTATTAATCTACTAGCTTTTAAATAGGATACTTTTAAAATACGACCGGTTATTATATTTATTATCCTAGGAGTTTAAATCTCCCCCCGTAGTTATCGGCTAGGAGTAGTAATAAATATAGAATACCGCGTACTTTAGTTAATAGGGTAGAAATACTATAATTTTATCGCTAGTTAAAGTATTTTAATAGTAGTCCCTATAAAATATAGTCGGCCTAAATAAAGGAGACCTCCGATAATAATACGAAGTAAATAAATCCTATAGGGCGTAGTATATAATAGTAGCCACTATTAATTATCGGAGTTAAATAAGATTATCTATATAGCCCGAGAAGATAATATATATATATCGGTATATTAAGAGTTATAAAAACCTAACTACTTTATAATAAAGGTTTAAAGCGGAGTAGAGAGTAAACTAAAGCGATACCGTATATTTAATCTCGTAGGAGGTATATTTAAGGAGTAAATAACGATTAACTTAAACGATAATTAATTTCGTCTACTAACTACGTAAAACCCTAGCCTAGTAGAATAAAGGTAATTATAGGGTATAAACTAGGAGAAGGGCCTAAAAGAGCGGGGTCCTAACTTTCTATCTTAATCGTTAACTACCCCGGTTCCAGTACTCGAGGCCGAGTCGGTAATCGCGCTAATCGACCTCTAGTTGGACCGCCTAATAATACGATATTAAATAAATCGAGGGACCCACTTAGTTACGACTATAAAAAATATACGGATCTAGAATAAACTCTAGCGCAGGGGAGGGAGGTAATAATAAATACCTCCGATACCGACGATAAAAAAGGAAGCCTAGGTAATTCGCGCCCTAGGATTTAAAGAATAATATAAAGTAATTATAACTATAAAGAGGAGAAAAAACTAGATAAACTTAATCGAAGACGTCGAAGAATATTAGGATATTAAGGTTATCGATTAAAGGGTAAAAAACTAGGCTCGCTAATAATAACTAAATAAATAAAAAAGTTATAAAATAACGATCTTTATATAGGCTATTAACCCGGCTTAAAAAGGAGATTTATTCGGGGACCGGTTCGATTATTATAACTAGTTAAAAAAGACTAAGAGCTCTATAACGATATAATTAAAATATAATAAAATCGGATTAAATAAATTCTTATACCGAATAAAGGTACCTATAATCCGTAGCGCTAGCTACCGGTATAAATAAAGGAAATAAAATATAAAGTATATATTATTATTTTACCCGGAACTAGCTAGGGATAAAGATAAGGCGGAGTTTATAGAATAAATAAATATATACGATTTTAGGAAGATATTAACCTAGGCTTAAGATATATATATAACCGCGCGGTAAATAATAAGGACGGGGTAGCTCGGCTAATTCTCCTTTATTAAAAAATAACTAATATAGTCTAAATTATTATTAGGACCTAGCGATATACCTAGGTCTATAAAGAGGAGGAAGAAAAAGAAAAAACCGCCGGCCGGAGGGCCGTAGGTATTAATTATTTAATAAATATATAATAAAGCGGCCTATAGGCCTATAAAATAAATAAATAAAATTAAGAAAATTAAAATAAAAAAGAAACGGAGGAAAGGGATAAATAATATTTTAGAATAATTATAACTATCGGTTACTAACTAGTAAAAAGAGGAGATAAATTATCGATAAATTAGAGTTTTTAACCGACGAGGTTTCTTTAATAATTAATAGGAACTACTAGTAACCTTATTAAGAAAGTATTCGCGGAACTCCCTTATTAATAAAGTAGTTTTACTAGAGTAAATATATAAATTAATTAATTAATTAATATATAAATAAGATATTTAACTTAACTAGGGCCGCCGATATTCCTAATATATATTAATAAATATTTATAATCTACGACTATATTAGCTCTAATTTTAAATCTTTTATTAATCCGCCTAAACCTAGCGTCCTACTAGATAAATTCTTTAATTTATTTAATATTAAGGAAGAAGCCTAGCTAGGAATAATACGAAGTAATAAGATAACTAGGCCTCTACCGCCTCCTAAGCTAAAGGGCTTACGATAAAGTTAATAGAATTATTAATAATTTAACTAGTTCCGGTTATAGTAGAACTAGTTACCTTAGGCTATTTCTTATTAATTCATTAATCCGGTCTATTAGAATATATTAAATATTCCTTAAACGTAGTAGTAGCCTCATTAAATTTAACCGCTACCTACTTAATTATAAATTATTAGTAATAGTATTAGAAATATATCTTTCCCTCCTAAAAATAAGAATCGTCTTAACTTTTAACCGCGCTAAGAAAACCGCGGGCCTATAACCGGTAGTTATAATTTTAATTATTTCGGGTAATAGTAAATACCCCCTAGGTGTATAATTATTTATTATAAAACCGAGGTATAAAAGGATTATTCTTAGGAAGATAATATTATAGAGTAATAAATAAAAGAGTAATCTACGCCTAACGTTAATTACGCTAATAAATAGAGCTAGGATTAGTAGTAAAAGGATTACTATAATAAATAAAACGAAATAGCCGGTTATTAGGTAACTATTATTAATTCGTTTAAATAAATCGGGTATTGTATCTATAAGGAGTCGTTCTCTTTTAAAAATATATTATATATATACTTTAGAAGTTAAGGTTTAGGTAGGAACCCTACTAAAGCCTTCTACCCTAAATATTTAGTTATGAATATTATTTAGAAGAGTAAATAGCCTTTGGTAATAAACGAGAATATAGAAACCTATTATTAGGCTAAAACGAATAATGAATTACTAAAATAGAAATCTATTATTAAATCAAATTACGACTCTTCTAAAAATACGGGAATAGGATAAATATTTAGGAAGTATTAGTACGCCGGTATTCGGGTCGGCCTAGACCCTAAAATTAAAATAGAAAAGAGCTATAAAGATACTAACTATAGAATAATTATTATTAATTATAAATTTATAGTACGCTTCTTTTTAAAAGCTAGAATTCGTACTATAATAACCCTACTCTAAATTACCGGTATTAGTATTAACCGTTATATTATTTCTAAATATATTATTACCTCCTTATACTTCCCCGGGAAAGATAAAAGCGGTAATAAAATAATAACCGAAACCGCCCCTAAAGAAGTTCATATTATGGATAATTTTAAAGTAGATATATTTATTAATATAGACGTTATAACCTTTAAAGGAATTAATATATTAGTATCTCGTTAAATAGTTTATATTAGTAGCTACGATATAAAGTACCTTATCGACGTTTACTTAAGGGGTATAAATATGAACCGGCCGGTATATACTACGAAAATAAAAATTATCCCCTTATAAACTACTATAATTATCGAAATCCATAAACTTAATTTATTAATACGAGATTATTTCTTTAAACCGGTAGATACTAACCTATATCTCTTTACCGGAATCGTTAATAATAGAATAAGATTAATATTTATAAAGAATAAGACGGATAAGTTCGTTAAAATCCTAAAAAATATAAAGCTTAGCTAGGTACTAGAGGTTTAATTTAATAACTACTATAATATTATTATAAGCGATGACGATATTCGCGAGCTCGTTATACGAAGGCCTCTTTAAAAGTATAAAGAAACTTTTATTAAAAACGTTTTTAATAATACGGTTATTATTAATACTAGTTTATTACTTCTTAAATAGCCTTTAAGGGGTAAAGATTTAAAGAACCTAATTAATTCCCGGCCTTCTATTCTATTAATAGAGGTAATTATTTCGGTAAAGAATAATATCCTTCTAAACGGTATTATTATTTATAAAAATAACCGGAGTTAATAAAGATTATTAATTAATTCTCTATACTTTAGGTAGAAGGAGGCTTTATTAATATTCTAAAAAACGAATAAATATATATACTATCTCGCGCCGACTAGGAAGATAAAGTACCTAAAATAATATATATTTATCCTATAAATAACGAGAGCCGGAAGATTATTAACGAAACCTTTAATAAACTATATATTTAGGGACGGTTTAAATAGACGATATAAACTACTTTATTTAATTTCCTAGTCTTCGTTATTTAGATTATAAAATTAGACGGTATTAAAAAGGGTCGTACCGTTATTAATATTTAAAGTTTAAATACTATAGTTATAATAGATATTTATTATTTACTTTTATAGAATAATATAATTAGCGCCGTCAAGGGTTATTATTAAATTACCGTTATCGACGCGGCTAATTTTTTCTATTAATAGCGAGTATACTCTAAGAATAAATATAAGTTTACCGTCGTATTATACCGCGGCCAAGAGACTTTTAATATTATGGTAATAAGATTCAAGAACTCGCCTATATATATATAACGGTAAATAGACCGGATCCTACGTATTTATAAAGTATCCGCCCGAGTATATATTGATAATATTATAGTATTCTTTTAGACCCTCGAGGATCATATTTAGTACCTATATATAATATTTTCCTTATTCGTTAAATTTAATATTTTAGTTAACCCTAAGAAGGCGTTTATTAGTTATTCGTTAATTATATTATTTAATTAGAAGGTTAACTCGTTCGGGTTATTAACTTCTAAAGAAAAGTTTATAATTATTAAATAATTAACTTTCCCTTAAACGCTAGTAGTATTTAAAATATACCTAGGAATAACTAGTTAGTTAAGAGATTATATTAAAGATTATATTACTCTAGCTAGGTCTTTATAAGATAAGAAAACCGTATTATTAAATAGAGTACCCCTTATAGGCGCTTAACGATAGGAATATATTAAAAAGACTAGTTTTAAATCACTTTCCTTATAGGAGATTTATTCGTTTAAAGTTATTTAGAGTACCCTTTCTAAGCCTTCCTTTCTATATTACTTCGATGATAAAAAGGAATTATTTATCGACCTTAATACTAGTAAGGAATTCGGTTACGGGGCGATAGTTTATTATATTATAAAAAAACTAAAAGGCCTTTATCCCGACTAGAAGTAAATTTAATCTATCTTTTTCCTTAACCGATTCTTTAAGGATATAAAAATACGCTATTAACCTACTAAAATAAAATTAGTAGGAATAGTATAAATATTTATTAAAGTTAAATATATAATCGAATTAACCCTTAAGATAATCGTTTATATTAATTATAAAGCTGCGCTTAGTATAATTAAATAAATAAATATAACTACCTTATCTACGGTAAAGATTAATTTACGTATCGTACGGGCCTTAGATTATATTTAGTATTTTTAAAATATAAAGATCCGTTATAAACCTAGCGTTAAATATATAGTACTAGATACTTTATCCCGACTATAATAAAAGAATATAGTTAAGGACTTTTTAGAAAACGAGCTAGATATACTTTAAGTATATATATATAAGGTCTATATATTAATAAAAATAAATATATAGTTTGAATAAGAATTACTTTAAGGGTATTAGAATAACGACTTTTAGGTTAAAATAAGTTATATACTTAACTATAACGTAGAAACTAACGAGGACGCCGTAGATCTTCTTTTTTCGAAGGGGAATAACGGCTTAATATAATATACTAATAATTTAGTTATTAATCGAGTATATACGCCGGAACGCCTATATATACCTTCTTTATATATTAAAGCCTTATTTAACGTCGTATATTCTAGTTTATATATAGGAAGATATAAATACTATAAAATTATAACTAGGTACTAGTATATATATAAACTAGATAAGAACCTAGGGGAGTATTTATAATACTATTTATAATATTAGTTATTCGGTACTCCTAGGTATAAGCCTTATAAAGTACTATAACTTATTCTTATACCGCCCTCTCCTTTTTATATAATTTCTATCGATTTTATCCTAGCCTTACTCCTTTCGTAGGAAGGATTCAATAATATTATAATTATTATATATAAATTTTCCCGAAAGGTAACCGCGATTCTAAGAAAATTAATATAAAAGGTAGAGTAATAAATAGATATATTATTACGTCGTTTATATTTAGTAGACTAGGGTATTCCGAAGGTTATTCTTTCCGACCGCGACCGTAAATTTATAAATACCCTATAGAAGGCTTTATTTAATAAATTTAAGGTAAATTTAATATTCTCTATTATTTATTATTTATAAACGGATAAATTAAGCGAGCGTATAAATTAGACTATTAAAATTATATTACGATTCTAGATTATTACTTTATAAAACCTTAAAGCCTAGGAAGAGGTACTACCTTTTATAATTATATAATATAATAATATATTTTCCTAACCCATTAATTATACCCTAAATAAAATAATTTTCGGTTTTATCGTTAATAGCGCGTTAGACCTAGGAAGTTAAGAGAACGTTTTATTAAGGGAGTTAATATATATTTAAGTTTCGGATATAATTACCTTTACTTAAATATATAATAAAGAGTATTATAATCGTATTTATTACCCTTAATATTTCCGTAAAGAGGACTAGGCTTTACTACGTTTATATAAAGATTATAATATTCCGGTAAATAAATTTACTAGTCGTAAATATAGTTAATAAATAACTAATCTATTTAAGGTTCTTAACTATATCGGTAGGCTCGTATACCGTCTTAATATCCCGGAAAATTAGAAGATTTATAATATATTTTTAATAATATAATTAGAGTAGTACCTACCGCCGGATTAGGACTCTTTTAAATATCTACGGCCTATAAACCCTAAAGTAGTAGAAACCGAGCGAGATAATTTAGAGCTAGAATAAAAACTAAAATATATCCTTAACAACCGCGTTATTAAAAAGGGGAAGGGTTATATTACCGAATACCTCCTATCCTAGAAAGACTAGGGATTTATATAAAACTATTAAATAAATATAAAAAACGTTTTCGCGGATAAACTCATTAAGAAATACGAATAATAAGCTAGATACTAAGCCAAATTCTTCTTCTAGGGTCGATAACTTTAGAAGTATAATTATATTTCTCTTTTATATTACCGCTCTTTACCTACTTTTATTAGGAAATAATCGTTATATTAAATCTACCTATCGAGCTCTATTTAGAGTACGGGTACTATAATAATATTTAGGGGGTATTATACCGAGAACCGGTAAAACTACTTTTTAATAATTTTAAATTATTCGCCTAATCGCACGTAGAGCTATATGGCCCGAATATCCTAATAGTATATTATTTATATACTCCTCTATATAAACTTAGGTATATACCCCTCGTCATCGCTACTTCTTAACTAAATAGTATACTTATAAGGGAAAGAGCTTCGGATTAATTAAATCGAGACTAGCTCCGCGCTAAAATAGTTTTAATTCTAAAAGTATCGTTAAATAACTTTCCCTAGCTAGCTAGATTTACGCTAAGATTTTACTTTTCTAATATATACTTAAGGCCCTAGTTCTTTAATATTAATACTTCTATAACGCTACACGTATACGCCCCTATTTTATTAATATTATAGTTTTTACCGTTAATTACCTACGTTATCTTTATACCCCCTTATCGCCTTATATCGTTATCGCGATTTTAATACTAAGCTTTACGGCTCTACGTTAAACTTTAAAGCTCTACGGGCCTACTTATAATTCGATTAATAATTTAAAATATATATTTCTTATTTATTTACTTTTATATATAGACGTTATTTACGTTATTACTTACGATACCCTATATAAGTATATTAATAAGGGCGTTAACTTCTTTTTTTTAAAAGGGGCGATTTATTACGAGGTAGACTTTAATAGAAGTATTACTATAAATATCTATTAAGACGACGGGCTGAGCCCTACCGCTAGCCCTATCGGGACTAGGGTAATACTAGGATTCTAGTATATTAAGGCCAAATCCTCTATAGAATAATTAATATCTTTTATACTACTTATTATTATATTGACCCCTTGTTAATAAAAGTATTAACGATAATAAATAATTATCGTATATAGTTACTCTTAAGGTATTTATTTAGGTATATATAAAATACGCTAATATTAACTAATTACGGCGATTAATTATTTTCTAGTAACGTATTTCGCTTATTAACTATTTTCTAGCGGTATATAAACTCTTTATAAATAATAAACCACTTTCTAGCGTATATTATATAATACGATTAATTATTTTCTAGTAGTTATATATATAGTCTAGGTTATTCTTTAGTAGAGGCGGGGCCGGCGGAACTATATTCTATATACTAAGGCCCTACTTTAAAAAAAATTATAGGCGTAATCTAATACGCCTTAAATATAGTTACGATAACGTAGTAACGCCGTATTACTACTATTGATACTATAATAATATAGCGAGTATATAGTAGATATATATATAGAGCCCGGGCTTATAACTTATTAAATATAAAATAAATAGAAATACTTCTTAATTAATTATCTAGGGAGGTACTATAGAGATACCCTCTTTACTTATATAGATACCCCCCCGATCGCTATATAAATACCCCCCCCTATATTAGGTTAGTGGCCGCGGTTACCGTAATAAAACATTATAAAATTATTTAGGCGACGCGGGCGTATAGTAGTAAAATTACTACCTTATCCCTAATACCGTTAGCGACGACGACGTCATATATATTAATACTTTAAATAGGTAGATCTTTAAATATAGTATATAACTAGGTACCCTAGCGAGCGTTTAATAATAGAATCGTTATAGAGTAAATATAAATAGGATATTCGTTATTTTCACCTTTATCCTAGCCGAAATACGCGCTCATAATAGAAACGCCTTAAATCGTTTAAATCCGACGTCTTTTAGAAGAAAAAAAAATTGTTTTAACGTCGCTGAGTTAATTTAGTTACTAAGCTGACTTATTAAAGCCTATTATCGGGGCTAGTCTTAAAAGCCTAGTAATACTAGAGCCGGACCCTAAAGCCGGTACCCTAGAGCCGGACCCTAAAGTCGAACCCTAGAGCTAGACCCTAGAGCCGGGCTTAGGCTAGCCTACGGTAGATATACTAATAATTACAATAACCGGGGCCACTAACTAAATATAAAGGGGGGTATTTATATAGTAATCGGGGGGGTATCTATATAGGTAAAGGGGGTATCTCTATAATACGTCCTATTATTTATAAAGAATAAGAGCGAATATATATATAAGACCCTAATACTAAATATTACGAAATATCTATTTACTAAATAGTTTTATACTCCTATATTCCAATACCTTATTATCGCTATAATACGAAATACGTTTATAAATATAAAAGATTGAGAAATAAATAATAATTCGCCTACGATTAATAAATTAATCGTAGGTATATTATAAAGTCTAAAAAATATAAAAACTATATTATTGGGATCTTTAATATTAATTATTAGAGAGATATATTAAATAGTATATTTATTTAAATTTAAGGAATTTAAATTTAAATAAGAAATTTTAGAAAGTTTATATATTATTTAATTAATATATAATACGTATTTTATAGTCTTAGCGAGTTTTAATACCAAGATTATAAAGTTAGAGTTAAGTTTTATATAGGAGGGTTAAATTTAATCTTGAAAATAACTTTATAACCTTATAGAATAACGTTAGTAAAAATTTAATTAAAATTCGGAATCTATACTAAAATTAAATTTAGTAAAATATTTATATTATTATATAAGAGCCCTAGTCTAGATACTATTAAAAGTTAAAGTTTAAAAAAAGATTATTTAATCGGTATATAATTACTATCTAATTAGTATATAATATATTTAGAATACGGGATATAAATAGATACGTATTTCTAGTATTTTACGTATTTTCGGTACAAAATACGTAGAAATCGGGGCTTTCGGACTTGTTAATATATAATATAGAAAGTCTATCGATAATCGAGTTAGTTCGTATATTATAAAAGATTTTTTTTTTATGAAATAAAATCGTTATCTATTAATAAATAGATATTATATATTCCGCCGGAGTTTAAACTTTTAATTTAATACTATTTCTTAAATACGAGGGTAAAATTTATATACCTACGAAGGAATTATTCCGCGAAGATTTATTATTAAAATATTATAGTAATATTTCAATAAAATACTTTCATATTAAGAAAATAATAAAGTTATTATCTAAAAAATATTATTAAATTACTTTAAAAACTAATATATAAGAGTATATTAAAATATATAGTCTTTATCAATGGGTTAAGATATATAAGTATCGTTTTTATAATAAAATTAATTCTTTATCTTATCTAATTAACGCGTAGAAAGAAATAATAGAAGATTTTATTACAAAGTTACTATTTAGTAAATAAAGAGATTACGTTTATAATATAGTATTTATAATAATAGATAAATATACAAAAATATTACGGTATATTCCTACTACTAAATTTATTAATATTATAGAATTAAGAAAGTTAATATATAAGGGAATTATCTTTAGGATTAGAGTACTAAAAAGTACTATATTCGATAAAGGATCGATTTTTATAGATACTTTTTAATTTAAAAATATATTATTATCTAGAAATTAAGCGGCGCTTAAATATTATATCTTAATTATAAACGGATAATTAAATAAAATATTAAAATTAGATATTAAAGGATTCTCTAAAAATCTTTTATACTAATAAATAGAATAATTAAATAGAGTTTCTAATAATAATTAAATAAATATATTATATAACGCGGAGTATATAACGACGCGTTTAATATTATTTAAATAATAAGAAGTAGAAGAGATTTTAAAGAGAAGAAAAGTAAAGAGTATAACTTAATATTTAATAGAATAAAATAATTAGTTTAAAAACTTTAATTAATAAAAGAATAAAGACGCTATTATATATACGGAAGAACTATATAAAATATATAATTTAAAAGCGAGAGTAAAAAAGAAAGTAAATATCTTAACTAGCTCGAAGATAAATTTAAATTTAATCTTTTATCTCTTCCGAATAAGATTTAGTCTTTATACTACCGATATTCTTAATTTATTAATCCGTAAAAGAAATAAGCGGTTTACCCGTAAATTATCTCGACTCGCTTTTTATTTAATTCGACTATATTATTATATTAATAATATATATAATTAAGTAGAAGGGTTATTAGGGCTACGGTTATTTATTTCTAATTATAAAAGATATATCGGTTTTAATAATCGAGTAGGTACTTTATTTATAAATATTCTTTATATTATTATTATAATTAATCGTAAATAAACCGGACCGGTTAAGTTTAAAATTATTTTTAAGAAATATACTTTTATGAATAAAGATACGATTATTAGAAAACGGGAACCTCCTCTTTGAAAAAGATAAGACGAAAGCTGGGCCAATAAGATTTTACTACCTTAAAGAGTTACGAAATTAATTAATATAAAAGGGAATAGGGGTAGTGGAGATAGAACTTAAAGTACTAAAATAGGGAGTAGACTACTAACGCGTTTTAATATAACGAAGATATCGTAATAATAAAATAAGATTAATAATTAAACGAGAGGGTATAAAGGGGGTATAAAAGTTTTAGAAAATTAACGATAATTATAATAAAGATTATAAAAGATATAGAATATAAGGAGGTATAATAAATAATATACCGTAAATTATAACTAATATAGATCGCGCTAGGGATAGTCTTTAATTATATATAAAAATCGATAAAAGAGTATAAATTTTAGAAGGCCTAAATAAACTCGCTAAAATAAAAAATCTAAAAATTTAAGGCGAGGGGTATATTAATATTATTAATATAAAACTAGGCTAATATTACTCGTAGATATATATTTATTTTATTAAGATATATAGCCGAAATGAACTCTCCTCCCCCGGTAATAACGACTAGCGCGAAAGCGAAGTAGTTAATAATTAAAATAAATAATACTAAGGTTAAAGGATAATTTAAGAAGATAACTAGTTTTTAATTAATTAAAATATTCCGGAACGGAGCCTACCCGGTAGCGGAGTCGATTATCGGAGTCACGGTAAAATAAATAATAAAAAAAGACTTCGTTTTATTATATAATAGTAGAGGTAAGATAAGAGTTAGAGAAAGTAATTAAATAAATAAAGAGTATTAACCCCTCGGCGAGAGTATTAAGATAAATTTATATAATAATAATATATAGTATAAGAAAGGAGGCCGTCGATATAAATAATTAAGAAATAATAATAAAGATATTAAAGAAAAATAATTATAGGTTATACCTAGGATTAAATATCATAAATATAAAATAATTAGGATTTATCTTTAAGCTAGACGAATACGGTTATAAAAAAAAAATTTAATACTCCTTTTTAAGATCCCGGACCTAGATATAATAAATAGATTAATAGCGGACGGGTTCCTAGAAAGTGAATAATTATTATTATATAAAAAATAGGAGAGAATAAGTAACCCGAGGTAATATTTTAATTATTAAGAGTACGATTATATAGCCCTAATTTATAAAAACTAGCCTAAATACAGGATATATATAGAACCTTATTAATTATACGAATATAATATCGAAAGCCCGAAGGAAAAGCGCTATATAGTCTACTCTAGACGTTATAAATCTTAAAGTAAAACGTATTTAATTAGGTAAAAAAAACCAAACCGAATCCGATAAAAATTAAAGAATAAATTTAGGTAATTCGCGGTATTATCGAGGATAATAATTTTAAGCTCCTAGGTACTCTTAACTAGCGATAAATTTATATTAATACTAGTTAGGGGTATAAGGAAGAGGAAAGTAATAACGGATATAATTAATAAAATTTAAGACGCGGTTATTATATTTAAGAAGGTAGAGAGGCCGAGATAAAATAATAGGTTAATAATAATACCTAGGTAAATAGTTTTCTAAGTCCTAAATGACCTCCTAGTAACGGCGTTCGATTAATTAAATAAATACCGGCTAGAATTAATACTATTAAATAATTAAGAAATAGACGAGGAATTTACGAATATAATATTAATATACGATAAGTTATAGTACCTAACTTAAAGTTATATAATATAATATTAAGAAGGAATTAAAGCTAATAATAAAGTTACTCTAAAATAAATAAATTAAAAATATTATAATTATAATTATCTAGGAGCCTAGTTAGAATCCTATTACCTAGGCGCTATATAATAATAGTATTAATTATTTCTATTTAGTATATAAGGGAGGCCTAAAGGCCCGTATATATTTTTATATAAATAAAAGGATCGATACGGGTAGCTAGGAGCTAGTTTATTATAAAAACGATTTATATTTTATAAGGATTATATTAAACGAGCGAAGAAATAAAAAGGAATCTCGGTTAAATAAAATTAGAGAGGAGGAGGTTATTAATCGAGGAATCCTTTATTATAAAGAGGTATAAATTTATAATATATATAATCTATTACCGATATAGTATACCTCGATTAATAATCCGTTAATATTATTATTATTAGAGGAAGCGTTAATAAAGGAAAGCGAATATATCCTTTTAAAGAATTTTAACCTTTATTACCCTAATTAAAATAATACTAGGCGATATATATATTATATTATAATTAATTATCTCCTAGGAATAATAAAGTTAAAGGAAATAAAATTAGGGTTATTAAAAACGTCTATTATATAAAAAGCCCGAGGATATAAAAGCGTAATCGATTTATTATTCCTTATAAAAGGGGCGTACTAGGTTATAAATAATTTTATAATCCGCGAAGATTTATATTATAACTTTAATTATAGGCTAGTAGTAATAGAATTCGAGTAAATATAAAAAGGGGTAATATTATATACTCGGTATACTTAAAAGAAGATTAAGGATAACGCTACCCGAAAGGAAATATAATAAGATATAAGGTTCTTTTATTAAGTACTAGGGAAGCTAAAGTTTAAAAGTAAAGAAAATATTAATTAATACCTAAATAAAATAATAGGAGGCTTTTAAGAAATTATCGAGTTTATAATCTTATAGGCCCGTTTATATTAAAGAGCTAAATCCTATTAGAATTCCCGTTATATTAATATTACGCTAAAGGTAAAGGAATATATAAAGGAGTATAAATAAAATTAAAATACCCGGATAAAGGAGGCCCTAGATACGGTAAATAATAATAAAATATATATAATTCGAAAAACGAAAATATTCTTTTAGCGGGAGAGTATATATAAAGTTTTATTAAAATCGACGGGAGTATAGAAGCTCGTAAAATAAAGAAAGAAGAAAAATAACTACTTTAAGAAACTCCCTTAATTCCTAATTATTAAAGATAATAGAGGAGGAAAAATTAAAGACTTCGAGGGTAAAATAAAAGTTTTATAAAAAATATTATTTCCCCCTCTACGGATAATAAACTTAAATAATATCGACGGAATAAGGTATTTAAAGCCCGTTAGAATAAACTAGGAGATAATTAAGATAAAAGTATATAAAGTGATATAGTACCTAGCTATTAATAAAGTATTAAGAATAACTAGAATCCTAAACCGATTCTTAAAAATTATAATAAAAACGGAAGTAATAAACGTTATTATTTATTTATTCTAGGTTTACCTTAAATAAGGATATTACCCGAGGTATTTTAAAAAGATTAATATAATAATCTTTAAAAAACCGAAGAAAGGCGACTATTTAGAGCCAAAGTTATATAGGTTTATTATACTCCTCGATACGTTTAATAAAGCGCTAGAAATAATTATTTCTAAAAGGTTAAATAATATAGTAGAAGAGTATAAACTATTATTATTAAAATAAATAAAGGTTAGACGAAAACGTTTAGTAGAAACCGCGCTAGAGACTCTTATAGATATAGTATATACTATATAGAACTATAGTAGGAACGGGAGGGGAAAGATAATAAATCTATTATTATTAAATATAGCGGGAGCGTTCGATAACGTTTTATACGAAAGATTATTATACGATTTATAGATAAAAGATATACCGAGCCTAATTATCGACTAGATAATAAACTTTCTATCGGATAAAATTATATTTATAATATTTAGGGGAAGAACGAGTATAGTAGAGGAGATAATAACGGGTATTTTATAAGAATCGCTTATTTTACCGGTACTCTTTTTATTCTTTAATATATTATTAATCGAGGAGTACGTTAAGATAAACTTATTAATATAGGTCGGAGGATTTATAGACGATATCTACCTACTCGCCTATAACGAGAGTATAAAGAAAAACTATATAAATTTAGGACGGGCCTACGATATTTATTTAAAGTAAATAATTATTTATAGAGTATTATTTACCCCTTAGAAATATAAACTAGTCTATATATCTCGAACGCCGAAGAAGTTTAATATAGAAATAGCGATAAATTTTAGGAACGTAGTTATCGAATCTAGAGCGAGTATTAAAGTTTTAAGGTTATACGTCGATTTAAAATTAAAATTAAAACTATACCTAGGGCCGCGCTATAAAGTACCTAGTTAATTCGATATAGGGCGCTACCTTCGCGAAGTATAGGACCGTATATAATATAATAGTTAAACCGATATTAATATTTACGGCTCCGATATAATATTAATTAAAGAGAACGATAGAGGTTATAAAGAGATATATAAGGAAGTTAATAATTATCTAGAACGATTATTTTAGGACGGTCCTAAAAGTATTTAAAACTACCCCGGTTTTAATATTTAAAGCCGAGTCGGTAATCGTGTTAATCGACCTCTAGTTAAACCGCCTAATAATACGATATTAAATAAATCGAGGGACTTATTTAATTACTACTATAAGAAATACGCGGATTTAGAATAAACTCTAGTATAAGAGAGGGAGGTAACGGTAAATACCTTTAATACCGATAATAGGAAAAAAAACCTAGGTAGTTCGTACTTTAGGATTTAAAGAATAATATAAAGTAATTATAATTATAAGGAGGAGAAAAAACTAAATAAACCTAATCGAAGATATCGAAGAATATTAAGATATTAAGGTTATCGATTAAAGGGTAAAAAACTAGGCCCGTTAATAATAACTAGATAAATAGGAGAGTTATAAAATAACGATTTTTATATAAACTACTAGCTCGGCTTAAAAGAGAGATTTATTCGGGGACTAGTTCGATTATTATAATTAACTAAAAAAGACTAAAAGCTCTATAACGATATAATTAAAATATAATAAAATTAGATTAAATAAATTCTTATACCGAATAAAGATACCTATAGTTCGTAGCGCTAGTTACCGGTATAGATAAAGGAAATAAAGTATAAAATATATATTATTATTTTACCCGGAACTAGCTAGGGATAAGGCGGAGTTTATAAAATAAATAAATATATACGATTTTAAAAAGATATTAACCCAGGCCTAAAATATATATATAACCGCGCGGTAAATAATAAGGACGGAGTAGCTCGGTTAATTCTCCTTTATTAAAAAATGACTAATATAATTTAAATTATTATTAGGACCTAGCGATATACCTAGGCTTATAAGGAAGAGGAAAAAAAAGAAGAAACTACCGGCCGGAGGGCCGTAAACTTCGATTATTTAATAAATATATAATAAAACGGCCTATAGGCCTATAAGATAAATAAATAAAATTAAGAAAACTAAAATAGAAAGAAAATAGAGGGAAGGGATAAATAATATTTTAAAATAATTATAATTATCGGCTATTAACTAGTAAAAAAAGGAGATAAATTATCGATAAGTTAGAGTTTTTAATTAACGAGGTTTCTTTAGCGACTAGTAGGAACTACTAGTAACCGTAACTCTATTAAGAGAGTATTCGCGGAACTCCCTTATTAGTAAAGTAGTTTTACTAGAGTAGGTATATAAGTTAAATAATCAATTAATTAATATACTCTTATAATTAAAATAAAAGTTAATATTAATATTTTTATTAACGGCGAGTAAACCCTATTATTACTTTTAAAAAAAGGCGGGTATAAAATATAAAACTACTATCGTCGAGTCCGATTTAACTAATAATAAAGATATTAATAATAATATTACTGCAAAAGATATTATTATTATTAATAAAAATACGGCTACCGAAGGTACTCCCGTTAGAAGAGAAATATATTTATAATTATAAACCTAAATACCCTAAGGCTCCTTTAATTAAATGTATCGAGAAGTATTTTATAACCGTAGTAATCTTTAAGGATAGTAGTACTATTAATATAAATATTTAGCTCGCGGATAAGAATTAATATAAAGATAAATTCATATCCGGAAATCGGATTAAAGAGGAATAAAAGGATAAAGATTATCCTTTAAATAAAGAGTTATTATATTATAAATTAATAGGGGTTTTTATAATAAATATTAATAAAAATCGTACCTTATATCGAATCGCCTTAAAGTATAGTTTAATTAATTTATTCTACTCGGCGGTTTATAGATATAAAGCCCGAATATAAGGCTATTAAATAACTATAATTATTTCTCTTACTTCTATCTCTACCGAAAATTATTCATTAAGGATTAATTTATAAAATAAGATTATAATAACGAAATTAAACTATAATCCTTAATTTATTAATTTATTTAAGACTAGACTCTTTAAATTTACTCTTTTTATTACCTTATTCCTAAATACTTTAATAATAATAACCGGTAAATATATTAATATTTATATATATAAAGGTATTTATTATATAACGAGTTAATATCTAAAATACCCGCCGATTAAAGACGCTTATTATCGTGAAATTTATATTCTTATATTTATTAATTATCTACCTTAAAATAGTGCGAGCTTTTTAGAAATTATTATTTAAAATTCATATAAATATTTAATTATAAATACCCTACTATTAGAAATTTTACCTTTTATAAATATTATTAATTAGTTACAAAAAGTAGGTTATGATAAATAATATTTTACTTTATTTATTTAACTTTAAACGCGGCTACGTTATAAATAATTTAGTATACTTTTAATTATTATATATACTCTTATACCTTTATCTACCGATTATAGTACTTCTACCTCTTTATTTATATATAATTACTATTAATAGGAGTAGTTATATATAAAAAATTATAAACCTTATAAATAAATAATTACTACTACTTTAGGATCTAGTTAATAAACTCCGTAATCTTATTTTATTAAACTTAATTTACGTCGAACGTCCTTATATTTTAAATTATTTATAATTTACTTCACTTCTTATTTAATTTCCTTATTTAATCGCCGAGCTAGGAGTAGTAGTATAAAGAGAAATTATTTTTTACGTAAATAAATAATTACTATTAATAAGAATCTTAATTAACGGATTTTATAATTTCGTTTTTTTAAACTTTCATTTATTTTATACCCCTCTATACTTTAGATAATAATATCTTATTAATTTATTATACCGAGTAAATAATAAATTATAATTATTTATTTAGACGAAGATAACCCCGGTAAAATTATTAACGATATATATATAAATCCTTAAATTGTCGAGCGCGACGAAATCGATAATCTTATTAAAGATCGAGTAAATAATAATACTACTCTTATAAATAAGAAGAATTCTTCGTATAAAATAAGAATTATCTTCGAAGGCTAAGGTAAACCTATTAAATAATTTAAAAATAAAAATACCCGCGTAATATATAAGATTTATATATATAAAACTAATAACCAGTTATTTAATATATATATCTAGATTAAGGTTTTTATTAATAAAGAAGAACCTACTCCCGATTACTTTTACGAAGAATTATTATTTTATATTTAAATATTCCGGTTAAACGCTATAAATAATATTTAAAACGAACCGTTAATTTATATATATCTTAAGGCTTTTATAAATAAGCCCGCTTAAAATAATTTTATTAAATAAATATACCTCTATTACTATATTAAGTTATAGGAGGTCGGAGTTAGTTACTTATTATATTATAAAATAATTAATATATACTTAATTTTTATTCCGTCTAGCGAAGGCGTAGACCGAAGAAATCCTATAAGAAATTAATAATTTAGGTATCTTTTAGTATATCTAAAATTAACTACTCGATATATTTATTAAATTAGAGAATAATATAATTAAGTTTATTATTTTCTTTTCGATCTCGGAGGCGGATTTATTTTTTATTTTATACGGCGAAATATTATCTATATTTAATCTCGAGCGAGTATATATATTATATATTTATTAATTTAATAGTTTAGCCGATATAAAATATAAATTTTAAAAAGATTAAATAATATTAATAAGAAATCGTCTAAAGTATTTAATTTAATATATAATAATAATAACGAGTATTAGACGACCGAGGGTATATTTATTATTTATTAAAAAAAGAATAAGATAAAAGATATTAAGAATTCTTAATTTTAAAAATATTAATTACGCGCCTTAATAATTATATTAAAGGGTAATTATATTTATATAAGCCTCCTCCGCCTACTCTCGAATTACGAATATTATTTTTCGATAGAAGATAACTTCGTAATTAAATCTCTTATTAAGAGATATATAATAATTATCCTATTAAGACCCTTTCTTTATATTAGTATACTTAACCGCCCCTAAAAATATAAAAAGAATAACTAGAATAATCTAAAATTAAATTCAATCTTTAAACTAATAAATTTATAAAATATATTATACGAAGAGTTTAAGAACTTTTATTTCGACGCGGAGTCGATAATAATTAAAGTCGTTTCTCTTTTATCCGATATCCTATATAAATCTAAATTAACCGGTATTAAGATACTAAATCCCGTATATAAAAAAGATATAAATTATATCTATAATCTTTAATAATAACGATTTATTATCGGATAAGATTTATATATCTAGACCGTAGTTAATATTCTTTAAGGAATAGATTTTACGGTTAAACTCGGATAATAAAATATTAATTTAAATAAATCTTGAATAAGTATACTAAAATACTTATTATATATATTTAATAACCTCGGACTATTAAAGAGACTATAAGGAACCGGGAAAATAAAACTTAATATAATTATTATTATATTATCTATATCGGCCGGTAAAAAAGTAAAGGTCCTAAACTTAATAAATAAAATAATAGACTTTTTTATTATAAAATTAAATACCGAATTTACTCGGCTCGGTAAAAAAGGAATTAGAATTATAAGGAAGTATATAATTCGCTTTTATTTATTTATAATCTTTATTTATTTATAACCGAATAGGCCGTCGTTTAAAACAAGAATTAACGATATATAATTTACGATATTAATAATTTATAATAATAACCTAACTCTTCGCTCCTTTGAAACTAATATAATCGGCTTATAATAACTATAATAAATAAGACTAGAAATATACTTTTTAATATTATAAATTATTGTTATAAATTTTATGATACGAGCTTCGGTATTTTATTATTATAAATTATAAATTTTCTCGGTCGATTTAACCTATATACTAATCCTATTCTTATTAATAATATTATTATAAGTAGTAATAACACCTTTAAAGGCGTATAATTAGATACTAATAGAATTATTAAAAACAACGAGTTATAAAGCGAAAGCGATCTTTAAAATAATATAATACAAATTAATAATACCCTTTAACCCGATAAATCGTAAAGTAGTTAAGAATAAAAAGGCTCGGATTATAATAATAATAACCTTATTGATTACGATAACGAAGACATTATCTTAATAAATAGTAGAGACTTCGAGGACTACGGGGGTAGAGCGGGGTTTATATTTAAAAATATAAATTCTAAAAAAATTAAAGAGTTATAATAAACGGTAAAAAAGAATATTAAATATAAATTAAACGAAGCCGGGAATATAACTCACTACTAAAAACTTTATAAAAACTTTCGCGAGATATTCTATAAAGTTAAGAATAACGATATATTCGATAACGAGGAGGAATATTATATATTTAAAATACTCGAATTATTACTTTTAGAGGATATCTTTATAAAAGACGTCGTTATTATTATTATAACTTTTATCAATTCGGTTATATAATCCTAAAGAAGAATTTTAAAGGCGATTATATTATTATCTAAAAAATTAATATAGTTAATAACGGGGAACTCTTCGTTACCTTAATATAATATAAAATTATTATATATTTATTTAAAAACGATAAATAACTACTACCTAAAGAGTAAAATATAAAATATAATCCTTTCGCTAAATAAATAGATACTTAGTAATACTTGGTATTAGGGTCTTATACCCATATTCGCTCTTATCCTTTATAGATAATTAATCAAGAAGTATTTCTACCTATTTTATATTTAATAGGTTATGAGCTCGGGCTCTACGTATATATCCGCTACGTACTCGCCATATTATTATAGTATTAATAATAGTAATACGGCGTTATTATATTATCGTAACTATATTTAGGGCGTACTAGATTACGCCCGTAAATTTTTTTTAAAATAGGGCCTTAATATATAGAATATAATTCCGCCGGCCCCGTCTCTACTAGGGAATAACCTAATAACCTAGTATATATAATTATGAGAAAATAGCTAAATCGCTTATAAAGAGCTTTATACACCGCTAGAAAATAACTTAATTACTAGTAATCTTATTATAGCTAGAAAGTGGTTAATATTAGAAAATAACTAATCGCTAAAACGATTAACGCTAGCGTACTCCTTATATACCTAAATAAATTTTTTAAAGGGGTAGTTACTTATATATAATAACTCTTTATCGTTATTAAACTTAAATAACCTCTCTATATAATTGATTATTTTTACTAACGGCGTATTAATAACTTTAAATTTATAAGGCCTATTTAAGACCTAGAATCGTCGTTAATTAATTAATATCGTAGCTCCTTTATCGCTCTACTCGGTTCGTAAGAAAGAAATAAACTACAAACTCCGTAATCGGGGAAGTAATTAAGTATAAATAATAATTATAACTCGAAGTTATAATAGTAATTCCTATTATTAAAATAATTATTAAAGTTACTCGCCTTTATATCCTCTATTTATAAATTTATAACTAAATAAGCCTTAATTATACTACCCTCTAGTATTTAAATTACGTCGTTTAGAATAATTATAATAATAGCGATTATTAAGATAGAAATAATAACCGTCTAGGCCTAAACTACCTCGTTTTATAATTAAACGTTAGTATATTCTTTAAAGACTTTTAACCCGTACGTTCTAATAGACCTAGTATACGATTAAGAAGATTTATATAAAAGTATATAACGATAAAAGGTACGACGATAAAGTGTATAAATATTATTATTAATCTAATTCGCTAGCTACCTTTAGTTACTCTATAAACAAATTAATATTAAAACTACCTAGCGATATTAAATTATTTAATTTAACTCCTCGAATACCGTTATTATATTATAGTACCTAAAAGCTATTTAAATATTTAATAAAGTCGAAAAATTTAACTTTATAAAAGGTTTCGTCCGATAAAAATAAGAGATATATAATAATTTTAATATTATAAATTTATAGAAATACCTTAAAGATCCTTTTATTAAGGCTTTAGAACTAGACGCTAGTAAACCTAATTATATAATCGAAGCTATATATTAATAATTTAGCGATAATAAGATAATTTATAATATTCTTCGTCGTACCGTTAATCCGGTAATATACGTAAAGATTAAGACTAAAAAGATAACTCTATAAACTTAAATAATAATTATAAATAAATTTAAACCCTATAGCTCCGGTTACTTATATATTACTTTAAATAAACCTAATTAGTTAACTACTTCTTAATACGATAGCCCTAGCGACTACGCTAGTAGATTTCAGGTTATTTATAACGAGCTTTACGGGTTTAATTACCTTAAATTTAATAATAATATTATAATTTAGTAATTCTATCGTAATCTTAATATTAAATATTAACGATACTACGAATCCTTCGCCGAAGACTATAATTTATTTAATACCGATAATATAGCTAAGATATTTTTTAGTATAGTAATCTCTCGTTTTTATAATACTTTATATCTTTAGGGTAATACCGTTAATACTAACTAGCTCGCTCTCGTTATTTATAATATTTAATAACGAGTTTAAGAGCCTAACTAAAAAGGAATTATTCGATTTTATTTATATTATACCGATTTTATAAAACGAGTTAGTTATTATACTACCTATAATAAATTATAATATAATAATCTCGGTTATAATAATTAGCGTAACCGTAGCCGCCGCGGTCGAGGTAATAAAGGTAATAATAACGCTATTAAAGATAATAATAATAATAGGAATAAAGATAAATCGCTCTATAAACGGGCTAAAGCCGATACCGAAGGAAATATAAAATCCTACTATACCTTAGCCGGTATTAATTTAGAGGTCTCTTAACTCTAGATATTCGATATTTATTATACTATCTATATTACCTATAATCGCTTTATATTTATAGAATATATTAAATTTAAAAGCGCCGACGTTATTAACGATTTTAGGGGTAAACTAATACTATATAGTAATAAAATTATTAAATTATTAAATTTAGACGATAACGGTATCTAGTACCTATAAATTAATAATATTATATACGTTCTTAATAGTATTTTTAATCTTATTTCGTACGCTAAGCTCTAACGAGTTAATTATATACTAGGCTTTATTTTAAAGGGGATCTTAATCGGATCTAAAGATATTATTATAACTCTTTAAAACTATAATCTTTATATCCTATATATATATAAATAAAATTAACTCGCTTTATTTATTATAAATGTTAAGGCCTTTATTTTATAATATAAAAGACTCGGCTACCTAAGTAAAGATAATATTATATATTTATTTTAAATAACCGATAGAATCGACCTATCTAAAGTTAAAGAGGATAATAATTACGAAATATATAATATTATTAAAATATACGTATATTTATATAAGCGTCGCCTACGGTAAAGACGATTTAAATATAATATTATTTATAGCGATATTATTAACCTAAAAGTTTATAGTTTCGGTTTTATAATTATATTTATTAACGATAAATATAAATATAATTATTACTACTTTATCCCTTATAAAATAGGCGTCTTCGGTATATTCTATAATTATAAAAGTACTAAAGAATATAGAGACTATAGGATTTATTATCTTTATATCGATAAAGATCCTATATATATTAACGGCGAGTTTATCAATTTTTATTTCGAATATAATATCGTTTAAAGTTATTTTATCTCTAGTAACCCCTAAATAAATAGTATATTAAAGTATATTAATTAAATCTTACTTAAGAAAATATATACCCTATTAATTAATAACGGATTTAATAATAAATTTATCCTAAAGTTTATCTCTACGGCGAACTAATTATAAAATCGGTCTTTTATTACTATAATAAACGTTATACCCTATTAAGGCTCTACTAGAATACGCCCTAATTTATTATATCTATATAATATTAATTAAATAGGCCTATACTAGGAATACTGTATTATAAATAAAAATTAATAAAAATTTATTAATCGCGGTAAGACAAGTATATTTATTAATTATAAGGGTAATTATTTTTACTATATATTAATATATACGGGTAAAGTACTCCGCTTTACCTAAGTTCGGTAGACCGAAGAGTATACCGCTAGTAGTAATAAATATACCGTAAACGACGGTATACCGCTAGTTAATAAAGTCTTAATAATAGTTCCCCGTTAAGGGGGCGATATTATAGCGAGACGTAAAGATATTTTAAAATTATACGAATTATAAGGTAATTTAGAATCTAGTATTAATAACTATAATATTAATTATAATAATAATAATGGATAATTAATTAAAGCTACCTAGCCTAGCCGTATTAAATTAGTAGAGGATATTATTCGGTCTTTACCGTTATTATAACGATTAATTAGATATATTATATTACGGAGGCCTAGGATAAGGTTATTTATATTAATTTTATAATTTATATTAAGTTTATAACCGGTATAATAGCTATAAATAAATCTCGTTAGTAACGTTAATTCTGAGTTGGCTCGCGTAAATATATTAGAAAATATAAATTCCGAATTTAATATAAAACCGGCCTAACGTTCTTCTAGCTCCGGCGCTAATACGCCTATAATATTAATAACTCTAGATAAATATCTAGAGCTTTATGAATTTATTTTATTCTTTAACTTATTAATTTTATTTATAAGAGTCTCGCCTACCGAGCCTTACGAGCCTAAAACGTATAAAGAAATTATAGTTAATACTCTTAATAAAATATATTAATAGCTCGGTATAAATACCGAAATCGACTCTCTTTTAATTAATAATATCTAGATATTATCGAATCTACCCCGAAATCGTAAAGTACTTCGGGGTAAATAAATTTCTAAATTTAAATATAAAGCCGTTAGCGAAATTACTCGTTATAAGGCTCGCTAGATAGTACGTAGGTTTAAATAATAATAAAAAATCGATTTTAATAAAATGTTTACCTTAATAATTAAATTTATAAATTATAAAGTATTATTCGTTATTATAATTATTTACGACCTAGAGCTTAAATGAATAAATATATAAACTACTTTCTTATATAATTTAATTAATAATAAAAACTATATCGAATAACCTACTAGTTTCGATGACGGTTTATGCCGTATATATTTCCTAAAATGTACTTTATATAGGTTTAAATAATCCCCTTAAATATAGTATATTATCTTTACGATTTTCTTAATTAAATTAGGCTTTATACCCTTAAGTATTAACTTTAATATATTTCTTAACTATAAGATATAACTAATAATTATATTATATATCGACGATATATTAATTATTAGCGCCGGTAAAGATATTATTATTTAACTAAAATAACGCCTAAATAATAAATATAGGATAACTAACCTTAATCTTATTACGTATTATCTTAGTTTTAAAGTATTATACAATCGCCCGAATTATATATTATTCTTTAGCTAGGAAATATACCTAAAGCGAGTATTTAAAGATTATAATATATATAATATTAGAGCTAAAGTTATAGGAGTTCTTATAAACTTTATAATTAAATTTATACCGGCCGATAAAGGATATTAAATTAAACCTACTTCTTTTACTACCTATTAACTAACCGTTAATTTATTAATATATATTATAATAAATATACGACCTAATATCGCCTACGCGGTATTAATAATAAATCGCTATACTTTTAACCCCGATAAATCTTATTAGGTTATTATAAAATATATCTTCCGTTATTTATATAATATATTATATTTAAAGCTAGTCTTCTAGAGTTAACTCGCCCTATTAAAGAGTTATATTAATATTAATTAAATAACTAATTATAATATAAGGCGTTCTACCTCTAGTTATATATTTAATCTCGGTAGTACGATTATTAATTAATAGTCTAAATATTAATTAATTATTACGTTATTATTTTATAAAGCCGAATACGCTAGCTAGATTTAAGTTATTAAAGAAATTATCTAACTTAAAAGACTATTTAGATAATTAATACTTATTACGCGTATACTTTATTCTAGTTAGGATTTAAATTAATATACGTTAATAATACTCGTTATTACGCTATTTATATTAGTTACTTACTCCGCTCTACTAACCTACTTTATACTTATTATAATTATCTTTTATAATAATTAAAGTATAATAACCCTAGCTAAGAACCCCTAGGATTATAACTATATTAAATATATTATAATCTAATACTACTTCTAGCGCGAAAAAGTTATAGGAAGCGAAATTAAATTCCGTTATATTCCGTTTACGGAGTAGATCGTTAAGGGCCTAACTAAAGCTTTTCTTAAAATTAAATTTATTATCTTTTATATAACTCTAGGCCTATAATAATTACGATTTTATAAAAGTTTATTAATACTTTTATAAATGTTTATTTACGCTTTTATAGGAGTTATCCTATATTTATAAATACTAAAACGCGGCTCTACGGGCCTATCTAGAGGCTCTATATACTACGTTTTAATAACCTAGCTAGTAATAAATAATAATTAATAACTACTCTATCGAATACTACTAAATTTTTAGGGCCTTATTTAAAATCTTTATAAAAAATATTTTCTAAATTTCAGCTAAATCGCGTCCGTATATCTATAAAAGTATGAGCGACTCTAAGAATCCTGATTTGCTCGGAGCGCTTAGGGCTGTTTAGGATTCTTAAAGCCGCTTAATACCGGCTTAACATTCTTAGTACCGGCTGAACATTCTCAGGGCCGCTCAGGATTATTTGTTTACATGGCTGGCCCCCTAGATGCGCGCATATATGGCCATTGCTGCTGCCATAGATATGCGCATACATGGCCCATAGATACGCGCATACATGGCCCATAGATATGCGCATACATGGCCATAGATATGCGCATACATGGCCATTACTGCTGCCATAGATATGCGCATATATGGCCATTCTTGCCCCCATAGATGCGCGCATTCCCCCATTTATGGCCTATACATACGCGTATGTATGATGTTCCATGATCGCCCCTATCGACGGCAGCGACCCCCCGGAACCACCCCCAACGCCAGTAACTTTTGATTCCCGGATTCGATCGATTCGCGCGAAATCTACGCGGGGGTGACGCCCGGGCTATGCGATACCGGATATATGGCGATGTTTTGCCAGGTGCAGTTATATGGTGCGACAGCGACAGGGCCTTGGCCATGAATGGAATGCGCCATGGCCATGAATGGAATGGGGCCATGGCCATAAATGGAATGCGTCATGGCCACGAATGGAATGGGGCCATGCATGGGGGCCATGTTGGTGGCGCATTCTAAATTTAGGCATTCTCACGAGCCAAAAACATTCTCAGGAGCGCGCTGGATTCTCAGGAGCGCTCACAGGGACTAATAGCGCTCGAGAGTCAGGACATAGTATCACCCCGCTTAACCAAGCTTAACCGGCTTATGTGCGCTTATAGCGCTCAAAGCCTACCCTACACTTTTGTAGATATACGTATAACGGTATATCGTAAATCGCTCTAGGTACTTTTAGGCTATACGCGGCAACGATAAAATTATTCTCTAATTTATCGTTCTTATTTAGCCCTTTTATAACTCTTATTAATAAATTTATATATCGCTAGAATATCCCTTAACTATCCGTTATAATTATTTATTATTATACTCGTAGTACCTAAAGGTCCCCGTAGTATCGTAGGCGGTCTTTATACCCTTAGTACTCGCTTCCCCGTAGAACCCTATAGTATACGACGGTTTCTAATAATTTTCTTATAGTATTTATATCGTTTACTAATATCCCGACCTAGTTATATACCTAAATTTAGCGTGTATAGGTTAACTATTAAATAATTTTTTTGAAATACTATATTTTATTAAAAAACGGAATTTTTTCTAATTTAACCTCTACCGATATAGCTTAGCCCTATAGCTTCGCCTCTATTAATTATAACTTAGGCCTATAACTTAACCTCTATAAATTATAGTTTTAGTCTTTATAGCCTATTATAACGACCCTAAAATAGGGGGAATACGGAGTTATTTTAGAGACTTTTTAATAAAGAATTTCGTTCGAGTAGAAATATTAGAATATAGGCGCGTAGGACTATTTAGTAACTATTTAATAAATAGATACTTAGTAATATTTAGTATTAGGGTCTTATACGTATATTCGCTCTTATCCTCTATAGATAATTAATTAAGAAGTATTTCTACCTATCCTATATTTAATAATACCGACGGATAATATTATAAAATAAGTTTTTCTTAATCCGGTTAAAATAAGCGGGAGTTATAGATTATTATAAAACTTTATTAATATTATATTTAAAGAGGAATTAAAGCTAAAGATATCCTTATCCTTATAAATTATCTCGTATAAATTAATTTTATAAAACGAGCGCTGGCGCTTATTATAGGATTAGAAGATATAAATACCGGAACTATTAATAATTACTAAAGCGAAGAAAAGTCTATGATAATTTTTTATATAATAAGATTTAAAAAACTAGGCTTTATATCCTTTAATCTTTACTTCTTTATTAAGGTTTCTCGCGTAGGCGACGCCCTAACGATTATTATAAACTAAATAAGAATTTAATTATACGAGAAAAAACGTAAATAATTCTACTATAATTATCTACGAAGACTTTTAATAAAAATTTATATTTATATTAAATATAAAGAGGATCTCTTAATATTTAGTTTTATTAAATATAACTACGACTTAGACTCTATTAAATATAGGATAGGTAGAAATACTTCTTGATTAATTATCTATAGAGGATAAGAGCGAATATATATATAAGACCCTGATACTAAGTATTGCCAAGTATTTATTTAGTTAGTAGTGACTAAATAGTCCTATACTCCTATATTCTAATACTTCTACTCGAACGACATCCTTTATTAAGAAGTCTCTAAAATAGCCCTATATTCCCCCTATTTTAAGGTCGTTATGATGGGCTATAAAGGTTAAAATTATAATTTATAGAGGCTAAGCTATAGGCCTAAGCTATAATTAATAGGGGCCGAGTTATAGGGCTAAATTACGTCGGTAGAGGTTAAGCTATAAGGCTAAATTATATTAATAGGGGCTAAGGGAGTAAAATTCCGTTTTTTAATAAAATACGGTATTTTAAAAAATTTATTTAATAATTAACTTATACACGCTAAATTTGGGTAGTAACTGGGTCGGAATATTAATAAGCGATATAAATACTATAAGAAGATTATTAGAAATAGTCGGATGTTATAGGGTTCTATAGGGAAGCGATTATTAAGGGTATAAAAACCGCCTAGGATACTATAAAGACCGCGTTAAATACTACGGGTATAACGATATATAACTGTAACGGATACTTAGGGGATATTCTAGCGATATATATATTTATTAATAAGAGTTATAAGAGGGCTAAATAAGAACGATAAATTATTAAATAATTTTATCGTTATTATATATAACCTAAAAGTACCTAGAGCGATTTTCGATATATCGTTATATATATAGACGCGATTTAGTTAAAGCTTAGAGAGTATACTTTATAAAAACCTTAAATAAGGCCTTAAAGATTTAATAATAATTTATAAAGTAGTTATTAATTAATATTAAATTATATATTAATTTTTAATTTATTAGCGAGGCGTTAAATATATACTAAACTTTAAATATAGCTCTTCGGGTACGCCCGTAAAATCGTATTTTTAGTATATAAAGGTTTAAAATACTCTTATAAAAGTATTAATAGGTTTTATATAAATTATTAAAGACCTAAAGTAACCCGAGAAATATCGAATTTAACTTTAAAAAGGGCTTTAATAAATTTATTAACGATTTAATCTATTATAAAAATATAACGGAATTTAATTTCGCTTAATACGATCTTTTCGCGTTAGAAGTAGTATTATAAATCGATATATTTAATATAACCGTGATTTTAGGGGCTCTTAGCTAGGGCTATAATACCCTAATTATTATAAAAAATAACTATAATAAATACGAAGTATATAGGTATCACTAAAAAGGTAATAAATATATATAATATATTAGCGAGTAGTATTAATATATAATCTTTAGATTACCCCCTAGTATAGGGTATAGGGGTAATAGGTATTAATTATTTTAATAACCGTTTAAATTAAATAGCTTCCTTAGTAACTTATATTTAATTAATATATTCGGCTTTATAAGATAATAACGTAACGGTTAATTAATATTTAGATTACTAGTTAATAGCCGTACTACCGAGATTAAACGTATAACTAGAGGTAAAGCGTCGCGTATTATAATCGCTAGCCTAATTAATATTAATATAACCCTCTAATAAGGCGAGTTAACCCTAGAATATAAACTTTAGGTATAATATACCGCGTAGGTAACGGAATATATATTTAATTATAACTTAATAGGTCTCGTCGGGGTTAGAAATATAACGGCTTATTATTAATACCGCGAAAACGATATTAGGTTATATACCTATTATTATATATATAAATAATTTAATAACTAATTAATATACGGTTAAAGAGGTAGGTTTAGCCTAATAACCTTTATTTATAAAAATAAACCTAATTATTAAATTTATTAGAACTCTTATAGCTTTAGCCTTAATATTCTATATATTATAATTCTTAAATACCCTTTTTAGGTAAACCTCTTAACTAAAGGATAATATATGATTAAAACGATCGCGCGCGACTTTAAGGCCTAAATAATAAGTAATAGGCCCGAGATTAATTATTTTATATTTATCGCTTAATTATTATTTAAGCTAAATAATCGCGGCCTTCTTAATACTAGTAATTAATATATTATCGATATATAGGGTAATAATTAGCTAGGTATTATAATTAAAGAAGATATTAAAATTTATATTTAAGGGTATAAAACCTAGCTTAACGAGGAAGGTAGTAAAGATAATATATTATATATAAAGGGATTATTTAAGCTTATATAAAGTACGGTTTAGTAGATATATATAACCTAAACTATTACTAAAACCGGTAGGTTATTCGATATAGATCTTATTATTATTGATCTCGTTATAGAGAAACGTAGTTTATACGTTTATTTATTCGAGCTTTAGGTCGAACGCCGTAATAATAATAAATAGTACTTTATAGCTTATAGGCTTAATTATAGAAATAAATATCTTATTAAAATTAATTCTTTAACGTTATTTAAAACTATATATAACTTAACGGGCTTTATAGCGAGTTACCTCCCTAGTAGCGCTACGTTTAAATTTATAGACCTATTTACCGCGAAGGATTTTTCTATTATAAGGTAGGTTAGCTAGTATTTAAATATTATTAATTAAGAGTAAATTAATTTCGGTCTTTATACCGAGTTACTAGTATATTTTATTTAAGGTATTAATTATAACTTTTTTATATATTTTATACTTATATAATTTATATAATAACGCTTTAATTAATAATATTATTAGGTCGGAGGAGAGGGTAGGTTCGCGTAACTCTAGATACCTATCGAGTACCCTTATTAATATTACGGGCGAGGCGGAGGCGGGGGAATATTAAATTAGATTTATACCGTTTAATAAATTAAAGCTTAAGGACTCTAGTATTATTACTCGCGATAATATATTATTTATAATTAATAGCGGTTATAGCGCCTAGTTAGGGTTAAGTATATTAACTCTTAACTTTAATAACCGTAATAAAATAATATATTTAATAGGTCGTTATAAGGGGGTTATGATAAATTTAAAGCTATTACTATTATATTTATAATCGTCGATATTTAACTTCTTATTAATAGGAGGTTTATATAGGCCTAAAGTATCTTTATATTTTATTATAATATTACCCCCCTAACGGGGAATTATTCTAAAGATCTTATTAATTAGCGGTATTTATATTATAATATATTTATTTCTAATATAGCGCTCCTCGGTTTATTAAACCTAGGTAAAGCGGAGTATTTTATTTATAAATATTAATATTCGGTAGAAATAATTACCTTTATACCTAACGAGGGCTCCTTTAGTATTACGTTAAATAAACTTTTATTAATTTTCACCTATAATATAACGGTCCTAATATAGGCCGATTTAGTTAATATTATATAAATATAATAAATTAGGACGTATTTTAATAGAGTTTTTATAGGGTATAATATTTATTATAATAATAAAAGACCGATTTCGGAGCTAGTTTATAATCGAGATAAACTCTAGAATTAATATTTTATTAAGGTTATTATTATTTATTAGGGCGTATACCTTCTAGAGTAGGGTTTAATTAACGCGTTTTAATATATTATTTATTTAAGAGTTCCTAGGGATAGAGTAGCTCTAGACGATATTATATTCGTATTAATAATCGGCGAACGCCTTATTAACGTATATAGGATCCTTATTAGTATAAAGGTAATAAATACGATAGTCGCTATATTCTTTAACGGACCTATAATTACGAAAGGCGCTAAATACGCCTATTTTATTAAGTATAAAATAATAATAGTTATATTTAAACTTATTATTAATATAAGTAATTATAAAGCCGAAGTTATAGGCCCTAAGATTAATAATATTATTATAAATAACGTTATATTCGAAACGGCCCTTTCGTAGGCTACGTTTATACGAAGAAATATATATCTTTATAATATTATAGGTCTTATAACCGTTATCGCCCTTAACTTTTAATAGGTCGATACCGTTAATTATTTTAAATAACTATATTACATTATCTTTCCCTAAATAACCGAGTCTCTTATACTATTAAATTAGGGCTTTAGTATTAATAATAACTAGTACTAACTACTATTAATTTATACGTAGAATATAGAGGTTATAGTTTTATAGGATTATAATAATTCCTTTAGATCCGATAAAGATCCCCCTAGAAATAAAGCCTAAGGGGTAACTAACTCGTTAAAGTCTAATATAGAAAATAAAGTTAAAGCCGTTATTAAGAACGTATATAACGTTATTAACTTTAAGGTACTATACGCCTTTATCGCCTAGGTATAATAATTAAATAACGTTATTATTATATAGTATTAGGCCGCCCCTAAAGCTATTAATACTATCGGCGCCTTTAAGCTTATTATATTTTATAAAAATAAAGCGATCGTAATTAATATAGACGGTAGTACCGGTATCTAAAACCTAGAGTTTAGAAATATTAATTGTAATACTTATAAGGGCGTAGTAGCGTTTTATATTCCTTATATTAAAGTTACCTTCGGTATTAGACCTCTAGTATTTATTTAATTTATCGGATTTATTATTTTTACCTTTATTATTTTAGCTTCTATTATTATCGTTATTATTTTTAATAATAGTATTATTATTACCCCTACCGCCGTCTTTACCGCGGTTACCTCGACCGCGCCGGTTACGGTCGCGCTAATTACTATAGTTAAGATTATTATATTAGGGTTTATTATAAATAGTATAGTACTATACCCGCCTAATGAAGTTAGCGTAATAAGGGTATAGTCGAATAATTCCTTTTTAATTAGGCCCTTAAACACGTTATAGTATTAAGGTATATATAATAAATATTAATTAACTATAATTAATACTACTAGCCTATAGGTATAGTATATTACGGAAGCGAAAAATCGCTATATTTAGAGTAGTCTTAATAATACCGTCGGTATTAAATAAATCGTAGTCTTTAGCGAATATTTTATAATAGTATGAATAATTAGAGCTAAGGTTACGGTAGAACTATTAGATTATAAAGTTATTATTAAATTTAAGGTAGTTAAAATTATAGAGCTCGTTATAAATCTTTTAAAACTTACTAATATAGTCGCTAGGATTATTATATTAACTAGTAATAAATAAATTAAGCTTAATTAATACCTTATATAAATAACCGGAGTTATAAGGTTTAAATTTATTTATAATAATCGTCTAGGCTATAATAACGACCTTATTATTCTTAATTTTAGCGTAGGTTATAGAGGCGACGGTACGACGGAGGATATTATAAATTATCTTATTATCGGTAAACTATTAATACGTAGTATCGATATCGTAGTTAGGTTTACCTACGTCCAGTTTTAGGGCTATAACAAATAGATCTTCGAGGTATTCCTATAAATCTATTATATTAAAATTATTATATATATCCTACTTCTATTTAATAAAGCCTTCTATTAAATTTAAAGTTTCGATCTAAATAAATACCTAAATAACTTTTACGAATACCGATATATTAGCGGTAACCTAGGTATAAGGCCGAATAATTTAATATTATTAGGTGGTTCTAGTATTAATTTAGAATAACTAAAGCTAGCTAGGGAGTCGGATCGATAGCGGTATATATATATTATATCGACGTCTCTTTTATTATCGTACGTATATACTTTATTATAAAGGTAGTCGACTATTCATTTAGTCTACCGAAAGGTACGGAGCTAGAGTCTTTAGAGGGTACGTTATTATTTAGTAATTAAATAAAGAGGTTTAACCTTAAACTACTCTAGATTTTATTTTCGTTTTAATAGTTATTATTATTATAATTATTTTAAATAACGAGGCTAGAAGTTTAAAGGATAGCGTATTTAGGGTTTAGCTCGCTATTACTCTATATAAAAGAATAAGAGTAAATAACTTTAGTAACTACTTTAATAATAGGAGTTATAGTTATAACTACGACTTATAATTATAGTTTATAGTATTTTTCCCCCCGACTACGGAGTTATAAGTTTATTCTTAGTTATTAACGCTGTTAATACTACTAATACTCATTTTTTTAAGGCGGTAAACGAGCTATAATAGTAATTAATTACGATTATTATAAACTTTTAAAAAGACCTTATAAACTTAAAGTTATAGTACGCTAGTAATAATTATAATAAGTTATATAGAGGTATTAACGATAATAAATAGTTATCGTATATAACTACCCCTAAGGTGTTTATTTAGGTATATATAAAGTACGCTAATATTAGCCGATTACGGCGATTGGCCACTCCCTAGTATAGTAATTAACTATTTTCTAGCGGTATACAAGCTCTTTATAAGCGATTTAGCTACTCTTTAATAACGATTCGCTTATTAACCATTTTCTAGCGGTGTACAAGCTCTTTATAAACGATTTAGCTACTCTCTAGCGTATATTATATAGTACGATTAACTACTTTCTAGTAGAGGCGGGGCCGGCGGAACTATATTCTAGGTACTAAGCCCCTCATTTAAGAATTTCTTACGGGCGTAATCTAGTGCGTCCTAAACGCAGTTACGATAACGTAATAACGCCGTATTACTATCATTAATACCATAATAACATAGTAAATACGTAGCGGATATATACGTAGAGCCCGGGCTCATAACCTATCAAACTATAATAAATAGAAATACTTCTTTAATTAATTATCTATAGAGGATAAAAGCGAATATATATACAAGACCCTAATACTAAATATTACCAAGTATCTACTTACTAAGTAGTTACTAAGTAGTCCTGTACTCCTATATTCCAACAATTATCTATAGAGGATAAAAGCGAATATACGTATAAGACCCTAATACTAAGTATTACTAAGTATCTACTTAATTAGTAGTTACTAAATAGTCTTATACTCCTATATTCTAATACTCCTACTCGAACGAAATTCTTTATTAAGAAGTCTCTAAAATAACCCCGTATTCCCCTTATTTTAGGGTCGTTATAATAGGCTATAAAAACTAAAACTATAGTTTATAAAGACTAAGTTATAGGCCTAAGTTATAATTAGTAGAGGCCGAGTTATAGGGCTAAGTTACGTCGGTAGAGGTTAAGTTATAAAGCTAAATTATATTAATAGAGGCTAAAGAAGCAAAATTCCGTTTTTTAATAAAATACGGTATTTTAAAAAATTTATTTAATAGTTAACCTATATACGCTAAATTTAGGTAGTAATTAGGTCGGAATATTAATAAACGATATAAATACTATAAAAAGATTATTAGAAATAGTCGGATACTATAGGGTTCTACGGGGAAGTAATTATCAAAGGTATAAAGACTACTTAAAATACTATAGAGACCGTATTAAATACTACGGTTATAACGATATATAACTATTATAAATACTTAGGGGATATTCTAGCGACGTATATAGTTATTAATAAAGATTATAAAAGGGTTAGATAAGAACGATAAATTATTAGGCGATTTTATCGTCGCCGTATATAACCTAAAAATACCTAAAGCGATTCTCGATATACCGTTATATATACGGACGCGATTTAATTAAAACTTAAAGAGTATATTTTATAAAAACCTTAGATAATACCTTAAAGATTTAATAATAATCTATAGGGTAGTTATTAATTAGTATTAAATTATATATTAATTTCTAATTTACTAGGAAGGCGCTAAATATACGCTAAATTTTTAATATAACTCTTCGGGTACGCCCGTAGAGTCGTATTTTTTATATATAAAGATTTAAAATACTCCTATAAGAGTATTAATAGGCTTTATATAAATTATTAAAGACCTAGAGTAGCCCGAAAAATATCGAACTTAATTTTAAAAAGGGCTTTAGTAAATTTATTAACGATTTAATTTATTATAAAGATATAACGGAATTTAATTTCGCTTAATAGGATCTTTTCGCGTTAGAAATAATATTATAAGTCGATATATTTAATATAATCGTGATTTTAGAGGTTCTTGATTAATTGATTAATTTATTATATATTTACTCTAGTAAAACTACTTTACTAATAAAGGAGTTCCGCGAATACTCTCTTAATAGGGTTACTAGCGGCGCCTACTAGCCGTTAAAGAAACCTCGTTAATTAAAAACTTTAATTTATTAATAATTTATTTCCTCTTTTTACTAGTTAGTAGCCGATAATTATAATAATTTTAAAATATTATTTATCCTTCCCTCCGTTTCTTTTTTATTTTAGTTTTAGACTTTATATATTTATTTTATAAGTTTATAGGCCGCTTTATTATAAGTTTATTAAACGGTCGATACCTACGGCCCTTTAACCGGCGGTTTTAGTTTTTTTTCCCTCTTCTTTATAAATTTAGGTATATCGTTAGGTCCTAGCGGTAATTTAGATTATATTAACTATTTTTTAATAAAAGAGAATTAGCCGAGTTATCCCGTTTTTATTATTTACCGCGCGGTTATATATATATTTTAGGCCTATATTAATATCTTCTTAAAGTCGTATATATTTATTTATTTTATTAGCTCCGCTTTATCCCTAGTTAATTCCGGGTAAAATAATAGTATATACTTTATACTTTATTTCCTTTATTTATACTAGTAGCTAGCGCTACGGACTATAAGTATCTTTATTCGGTATAAAAATTTATTTAATCCCATTTTACTATATTTTAATTATATTATTATAGAGTTTTTAGCCTTCTTTAATTAATTATAATAATTAAACTAGTCCCTAAATAAATCTCCCTTTTAAGCCGGGTTAATAACCTATATAAAGATCGCTATTTTATAACTCTTTTATTTATCTAGTTATTATTAACGGGCCTAGTTTTTTACCTTTTAATCGATAACCTTAATATTCTAATATTCTTCGACGTCTTCGATTAAATTTATCTAGTTTTTTCTCCTCCTTATAATTATAATTATTTTATATTGTCTTTTAAATCTTAGGACGCGAAGTACCTAGGCTTCTTTTTTCGTTGATAATATCGGAGGTATTTATTATTACCTACCTCCCTTATACTAGAGTTTATTCTAGATCCGTATATTTTTTATAATCGTAATTAAATAGGTCCCTCGATTAGTTTAATATTATATTATTAGGCGGTCTAATTAGAGGTCGATCAATACGATTACTAATTTAGTCTTAAATATTAGAATTAAGATAATTTTAAATACTCCTAGGACCGTTCTAAGGTAATTATTCTAGATAATTATTAATTTTTTTATATATCCCTTTATAACCTCCGTTATTCTTTTTAATTAATACTATATCGGAGTCGTAAATATTAATATTAATTTAACTATTATATTATATACTATTTTATACTTCGCGAAGGTAACGCCCTATATCGAATTAATTAAGTATTTTATAAAGCGACTTTAATTAGTCGCCTTAGTTTTAATATAGGTTAAGTATAGTCCCTATTTTAACTTTAAGTCGACGTATAATCTTAAGACCTTAATATTTATTTTAGGTTCGATAACTACGTTCCTAAAATTTATTACTATTTCTATATTAAACTTCTTCGGTATTCGAGATATATAAACTAGCTCGTATTTCTAGGGGGTAAATAATACTTTATAAATAACTATTTATTTTAAATAAATATTATAGGCTCTTTTTAAATTCGTATAGTTCTTTTTTATACTCTCGTTATAGGCGAGTAAATAGACGTTATTTATAAATCCTCCGATTTATATTAATAGGTATATTTTAATATACTCCTCGATTAGTAATATATTAAAGAATAGAAAGAGTACCGGTGAAATAGGCGATCTTTATAAGATACCCGTTATTATTTTCTCTACTATATTTATTCTTCCCTTAAGTATTACGGATATAATTTTATCCGATAGAATATTTATTATCTAGTTAATAATTAGGCTAGGTATACCTTTTATTCGTAAATCGTATAATAGCCTTTTATATAAGATATTATTAAACGCTCCCGTTATATTTAGTAATAATAGGTTTATTATCTTTCCCCTCCCGTTTTACTATAGTTTTATATAGTATATACTATATCTATAAAGGTCTCTAGCGCGGTTTTTATTAAGTACTTTTATTTAGCCTTTATTTATTATAATAATAATAATTCGTACTCCTCCGTTATATTATTAAATTTTTTAGAGATAATTACTTCTAGCGCTTTATTAAGTATATTAAGGAGTATAATAAACCTATATAACTTTGGCTCTAAATAGTCGCCTTTTTTCAATTTCTTAAAGATTATTATATTAGTTTTTTTAAAATACCTCGGGTAATATCCTTATTTAAGGTAGGCCTAAAATAAATAAATAATAGTATTTATTACTCCCGTTTTTATTATAATTTTTAGGAATCGATTCGGGATTCTAATTATTCCTAGCGCCTTATCGGTAATTAGGTACTATATTATTTTATATATTTTTATCCTAGTTATTTCCTAGTTTATTCTAACGGGCTCCGGGTACTTTATTCCGTCGATATTATTTAGGTTTATCGTCGGTAAAGAGGGGAATAAAGTTTTTTATAAAGTTTTTATTTTACTCTCGAAGTCTTTAATTTTTCCTTCTTTATTATTTTTAATAATTAGGAATTAAAGGAGTTCTTTAAAGCGGTTATTTTTCTCTCTTTTTTATCTCGCGAGTTTTTATACTCCCGCCGGCTTTAATAAGACTTTATATATACTCTCCTATTAAGAAAATATTTTCGTTCTTCGAATTATATATATCATCTTATTATTTATCGTATTTAGGGCCTCCCTTATTTAGGTATTTCGATTTTATTTATACTTCTTTATATATTCCTTTACCTTTAATATAATATTAATATAACGGGAGTTTTAGTAAGATTTGGCTCTTTAGTATAAACGGGCCTATAGGATTATAAATTTAATAATTTTTTAAAAACCTTTTATTATTTTATTTAAATATTAATTATTATTTTTATTATTTTTAAACTTTAGTTTCCTTAATATTTAATAGAGGGACTCTACGCCCTATTATATTTCCTTTTAAGTAATATTATCTTTAATCTTTTTTTAGGTATAATAAGTATATAATATTACCTCTTCCTACGCCTACTCGAATTCCGTTATTACTAATTTATAGTCGGAGTTATAGTATAGGTCTTCGCGGATTATAGAGTTATTTATAACCTAATACGCTCTTTTTATAAGGAATAATAAATTAATTACGTTTTTTTATCCTCGGGCTTTTTATATAATAAATATTTTTAATAACTCTAGTTTTATTTCCCTCGACTCTATTATCCTTAAGAGATAATCGGTTATAATATAATATATATATCGCCTAGTAATATTCTAGTTAGGGTAGTAAAGGTTAAATTTTTTTAAAAAGATATATTTATTTTCCTCCGCTAGCGCTTCCTCTAGTAATAATAATATTAACGGATTATTAATTAAGGTATACTATATTAATAATAAGTTATATATATTATAGGTTTATATCTTTTTATAATAGGGGATTCCTCGATTAATAACCTCCTCCTCCCCGATTTTATCCGACCGAGATTCCTTTTTATTCCTTCGCCCTTTTAATATAATCTTTATAAAGTATAGGTCGCTTTTATAATAAATTAACTCCTAATTATTTATATCGATTCTTTTATTTATATAAAAGTATATATAGGTCTCTAGGCCTCCCTTATATACTAGGTAGAAATAATTAATATTATTATTATATAACGCCTAGGTAGTAGAGTTCTAACTAGGCTTTTAAATAACTAAAATATCGATATTTTTAATTTACTTATTTTAGAGTAACCTTATTATTGACTTTAATTCCTTCTTAATATTATATTATACGATTTTAACTTAGGTACTATAATTTATTATATATTAATATCGTATTTATAAATTCTTTATCTATTTCTTAGTTACCTAGTAGTATTAATTCTGGCCGGTTTTTATCTAGTTAATCGAATATTATTCCTAGGAAGTTATTTAGGACTTAAAGAATTATTTATTTAAGTATTATTATTAATTTATTATTTTATCTCGGCCTTTCTACCTTCTTAGGTATAATAATAATATCTTAAATTTTATTAATTATATGTATTATTATTTTCCACTTCCTCGCGCCTCTAGCCGGTATTAATATAAACTTATTATTAATTAATTATACCTAGGAGCTTAAGACTATTATTTTTAATAATACCGCGAACTACCTAGGTTTATTCTTTAATTTTTATTAGATTCGGTATATCTCTTTTTACCTAATTAAGTACGCTCTATTTTAGGATTTATAATATTTAAAATAAACCGCGTAGCGCTTTTCCTTCGGGCTTTCGGTACTATATTCGTATAATTAATATAATTTTATATATATCCCGTATTTAGGCTAGTTTTTATAAACTAGGGTTATATAATTATACCTCTAATAATTAAAATACTACCTCGGGTTATTTATTCTCTCCTACCTTTTATATAATAATAATTATTCGTTTTCTAGGAATTTATCCGCTATTAATCTATTTACCGTATCTAGGTCCAGGATCTTAAGAAGGAATATTTTTTTTTACGGCCGTATTCGTCTAATTTAAAGGCGAACCTTAATTATTTTATATTTATAATATTTAATCCCGGGTATAACCTATAATTATCCTTTTATAATATTTTTATTACCGTTTTTTAATTATTTATATCGACGGCCTCTTTCCTTATACTATATATTATTATTATATAAATTTATTTTAGTATTCTCGCCGAGGGGTTAATATTCTTTATTTATTTAATTACTTTCTCTAGCTTTTATCTTACCTCTACCGTTATATAATATAAAATGAAATCTCCTCTCGTTATTTATTTTACCCCGATAATTAACTCTATTACCGAGTAGGCTCCGTTCCGGAATATTTTAATTAATTAAGAGTTAATTACCTTCCTAAATTATCCTCTAGCCTTAGTATCATTTATCCTAATTATTAATTACTTCGCCTTCGCGCTAGTCGTTATTATAGAGGGAGGGGGGTTCGTTTCGGCTATATACCTCGATAAGATAAATATATTTCTACGGGTAATATTAACCTAGTTTTATATTAATAGCGTAGGTACGCTCCTCGCCCTAAATTTTTAAGCCTTTTATTTTAGCGATTTAATTTAGGCTAGTTAAAGTATACGTTTTTCTACTAATTTTTATATATAATTAAAGATTATTCCTAGCGTAATCTACGTTAATTATAACCTACGGTATATTATTTTTTATACCTCTTTATACTCTATATCTTTTATAGCCTTTATTATAATTATTATTAATATTTTCAATATTTTTATACCCCCTTTATATTCTCCCGTTCGATTACCCGTCTCCTTTATTTATTATAATATCTTCGTCGCGTTAGAATACACTAGTAGTTTATATCTACCCTCTACCCTAGTACCTTAAGTTTTATCTCTACTATTTTTATTTCTTTTTATCTTAACTGATTTTATACCCCTAGTAGAATTTTCCTCGTTATATAATACCCGTATTTAAGTTATAATAATATAGAAATAATACGTTTTAAACGATATTATAATAAAGAATTAATACCCTTTTTTAGAGATTCTTAACTAGGGTTATAATACCCTAGTTATTATAAAAGATAATTATAATAAGCGCGAAGTATATAGGTATCGCTGAAAAGGTAATAAATATATATAATATATTAACGAGTAGTACTAGCGTATAGTCTTTAGATTTCCCCTTAGTATAAGGTATAAGGGTAATATTTTAATAACCGTTTAAGTTAAATAACTTCCTTAATAGTTTATATTTAACTAACGTATTCGGCTTTATAAGATAATAATATAACGGTTAATTAACGTTTAAATTACTAGTTAATAACCGTATTACCGAGATTAAATATATAACTAGAGGTAAAGTATCGCGTATTATAATTATTAATTTAATTAATATTAATATAGCCCTCTAATAGGGCGAGTTAACCCTAGAATATAAACTTTAGGTATAATATACCCCGTAGGTAATAAAATATATATTTAACTACGGCCTAATAAATCTTATCGGGGTTAGAAATATAACGGTTTATTATTAATACCGCGAAGGCGATATTAGGTTATATACCTATTATTATATATATAAATAATCCGATAGCTAATTAATTATTAGAATATAGGAGTACAGGACTACTTAGTTACTACTAACTAAGTAGATATTTAGTAATACTTGGTATTAGGGTCTTACACGTATGTTCGCTCTTATCCTCTATAGATAATCAATTAAGAAGTGTTTCTACTTATTTTATATTTAATAGGTTATGAACCCGGGCTCTATATATCTAGCCGTTACGTACTCCCTATTCCATAATAAATAATAGTAGTAATATAGTATAATTACGTTATAATTACGCTCTTATAGCGCGCACTAAATTACGCCTATATAGAATTTTTTCTTCTAGACGGCAAATTAAGGTTTAGTACCTAAAATATAATTCCGCCGGCCCTACCGCTACTAGGAAATAACCTAATAGATTATATACGTAACTATTAGGAAGTAGCTAATCGCATTATATAGTATATACTAGAGAGTGGCCAATCGTTTATAAAGAGCTTATATACCGCTAGAAAAATAGTTAATAAGCGAAGTACGCTACTAGAAAGTAGTTAATTACTATACTAGGAAGTAGCCAATCGCCGTAATCGGTTAATATTAACGTACTTTATTTATATTTAAATAAACACCTTAAGGGTAGCTATATACGATAACTATTTATTATTATTAATACCTCTATATAATTTATTAAAATCATTACTGGCGTACTATAGCTTTAAACTTATAAAGTCTTTTCGAAACCTAGAATAGTCGTAACTAATTACCGTTATAGCTCGCTTACCGCCTTAAAAAATAAACGTTAATAGCGTTAATAGCGTTAGTAACTAAAAACGGACTTATAACTCCGTAATTAGGGAAAAAACACTATAATTTATAACTATAGGTCGTAGCTACGACTGTAACTCCTACTACTAAAATAATTACTAAAGTTATTCACTCTTATTCTCTTATATAAAGTAATAACGAGCTGAACCTTAAATATATTATCCTCTAAACTTCTAACCTCGTTATTTAAAATAATTATAATAATAATGATTATTAAAACGAAAATAAAATCTAGAGTAGTTTAAGGCTAAACCTCCCTATTTAATTACTAAATAATAATATACCCTCTAAAGACTCTAGCTCCGTACTTTTTAGTAGATTAAATAAATAATCGACTACCTCCGTAATAAAGTATATACGTATAACGATAAAAGAGACGTTAATATTATTGGAATACAGGAGTGTAGGACTGCTTAGTAAGTAGATACTTGGTAATACTTAGTATTAGGGTCTTATACGTATATTCGCTCTTATCCTCTATAGATAATTAATCAAGAAGTATTTCTACCTACTATAATTTAATAGGTTATAAGCCCGGGCTCTACGTATATATCCGTTATGTATTTACTATATTATTATGGTATTAATAGTAGTAATACGGCGCTATTACGTTATTACGTTGTCGTAACTGCGCTTAAGGCGCACTAATTACGCCCGTAAGAAATTTTTAAAGTAGGGCCTTGGTATATAGAATATAGTTCCGCCGGCCCCGCCTCTGCCAGGGAATGGCCTAATAAACTATATACGTAACTACTAGAAAGTAGTTAATTATACTATATAGTATATACTAGAAAGTAGCTAATCGCTTATATAGAGCTTATATACCGCTAGAAAATGGCCTAATCGCTAGTAGTTTTACTATAGCTAGAAAGTAGTTAATTATTATACTAGGGAGTAGTTAATCGCCGTAATCGGTTAATATTAACGTACTTTATATATATTTAAATAAATACCTTAAGAGTAGCTATATACGATAACTATTTATTATTATTAATACCTTTATATAACTTATTATAATCGTTACCGGCGTACTATAACTCTAAGTTTATAAGGTCTTTTTAAAACCTAGAATAATCGTAATTAATTACCGCTATAGCTCGTTTACCGCCTTAGAAAAATAAGCGTTAGTAGCGTTAATAGCGTTAGTAACTAAAAATAAACTTATAACTCCGTAATCGGGGAAAAAATACTATAACTATAACTATAGATCGTAGCTACGACTATAACTATAACTATAGATCGTAGCTACGACTATAACTTTTATTATTAAAGTAGTTATTAAAGTTATTTACCCCTATTCCCTCGTATAAAATAATAACGAGTTAAACTTTAAATACGCTATCCTCTAAGCTTTTAGCCTCGTCGTTTAGAATAACTATAATAATAACGACTATTAAAACGAAAGTAAAACCTAGAGTATCTTAAGGCTAAACCTCTTTATTTAATTACTAAATAATAACGTACCCTCTAAAGACTCTAGCTCCGTACCTTTCGGTAGATTAAATAAATAATCGACTACCTCCGTAATAAGGTATATATATACGACGATAAAAAAGACGTTAATATAATATATATATACCGTTATCGATCCGACTTTTTAGCTAGTTTTAGTTATTTTAAATTAATATTAGAACCGCCTAGTAATACTAAGTTATTCGGCCTTATACCTAGGTTACCGCTAATATATCGGTATTCGTAAAGGCTATTTAAGTATTTATTAAGATCGAAACCTTAAATTTAATAAAAGGCTTCGTTAAATAAAAGTAGGATATACGTAATAATTTTAACGTAATAGACTTATAGGAATACCTCGAAGATCTATTTATTATAGCCTTAGAACTAGACGTAGGTAAACCTAACTATAATATCGATACTACGTATTAATAGTTTACTAATAATAAGATAATTTATAATATCCTCCGTTATATTATCGCCCCTATAACCTACGTTAAAATTAAGAATAATAAGGTCGTTATTATAGCCTAGACGATTATTATAAACGAATTTAAACCTTATAACTCCGGCTACCTATATAAGATATTAATTAAACTTAATTAATTTATTACTAATTAATATAATAGTCCTAGCGATTATATTAATAAGTTTTAAGAGGTTTATAATAAACTCTATAATTTTAACTACCTTAAATTTAATAATAATCTTATAGTCTAATAATTCTATCGTAACCTTAATATTAATTACTAGCGCTATTATAAAATATTCGCTAAAGACTACGACCTATTTAATATTAATAGTACTATTAAGATTACCCTAAATATAACGATCTCTCGCTTCTATAATATAATATATTTATAGGTTAGTAGCGCTAGTTATAATTAACTAATATTTATAGTATATACTTTAATACTATAGCGTATCTAAGGGCTTAATTAAAAAGGAATTATTCGATCGTACCCCTACTACACTAACTTTATTAAGCGGGTACAGTACTATATTATTTATAATAAGCCTTAATACGATAATTTTAGTTATAATAACTAGCGCGACCGTAACCGGCGCGGTCGAGGTAACCGCGGTAGAGGGGGCGGTAAAGGTAATAATAACGCTACTATTAAAAATAATAACGATAATAATAGAAGCCAAAATAATAAGAGTAAAGATAATAAATCCGATAAATTAAATAAGCACTACTAGTAGAGGTCTAATACCGAAGGTAATTTTAATTTAAGAAATATAGAACGCTACTACGCCCTTATAAGTATTATAATTAATATTTCTAAACTCTAGGTTTTAAATACCGGTATTACCGTTTATATTAATTATAATCGCTTTACTTTTATAAAATATAATAAACTTAAAGGCGCCGATAATATTAATAACTTTAGGGGCGGCCTAACGTTATATAATAACGACGTTATTCGGCTATTATATTTAGGCGATAAAGGCGTATAGTACCTTAAGGTTAATAATATTATATATATTCTTAATAGCGGTTTTAATCTTATTTCTTATATTAAACTTTAACGAGCTAGTTACCCCCTAGGTTTTATTTCTAAAAGGATCTCTATCGGATCTAAAGAAATTACTATAATCTTATAAAACTATAACCTCTACGTTCTATATATAAATTAATAGTAGTTAATATTAACTACTATTAACGCTAAAGCCTTAACCTAATAGTATAAAAGACTCGGTTATTTAAGGAAAGATAACGTAGTATAGTTATTTAAAATAACTAACGATATCGACCTATTAAAAGTTAAGGGCGATAACGGCTATAAGACCTATAACGTTATAAAGATATATATTTATTCGTATAAACGCAGCCTACGAAAGGGCCGTTTCGAATATAATATTATTTATAGTAATATCATTAATCTTAGGGCCTATAACTTCGGCTTTATAATTATTTATATTAACGATAAACTTAAATATAGCTACTACTATTTTATACCTAATAAAATAAGTATATTTAGCGCCTTTCGTAGTTATAAGTCCGTTAAAGAATATAGCGACTACCGTATTTATTATCTTTATACCGATAAGGATTTTATATATATTAATAGGGTATTCGCCGATTATTAATATAAATATAATATCGTCTAGAGCTACTCTATCCTTAGGAACTCTTAAATAAATAATATATTAAAACACGTTAATTAAACTTTACTCTAAAGGGTATATAGCCTACTAGATAATAACGGCCTTAATAAGATATTAATTTTAAAGTTTATCTCGATTATAAATTAACTCCGAAATCGGTTTTTTATTATTATAATAGATATTACGCCCTATAAAGACTCTATTAGAATACGTCCTAATTTATTATATTTACGTAATATTAACTAAATCGGCCTATATTAAGATCGCTATATTATAGGTAAAAACTAATAAAAGTTTATTTAATATAATATTAAGGGCGCCCTCGTTAAATACGAGGGTAATTATTTCTATCGAATATTAATACCTACGAGTAAAGTACTCCGCTTTACCTAGATTTAATAAACCGAGGAGCGCTATTCTAGAAATAAATATATTATAATATAAATACCGCTAGTTAATAAGATCTCTAGAATAATTCCCCGTTAAGGGGGCGATATTATAATAAAATATAAAAATACCTTAAGCCTATATAAACCTTTTATTAATATAGAATTAAATATCGATAATTACGGATATAATAATAGTAGCTCTAAGTTTATTAAAGCCCCCTTATAACGACCTATTAAATATATTATCTCGCTACGGTTATTAAGGTTAAGAGTTAATATACCTAGCCCTAACTAGGCGTTATAACCGTTATTAATTATAAATAATATATTATCGCGAGTAATAATACTAGAGTCCTCGGGCTCTAATTCATTAAATAATATAACTCCGGTTTAATATTCCCCCGCCTCCGCTTTACCCGTAATATTAATAAGGGTACTCGATAAGTATCTAGAGCTACGCGAACCTATTTTCTCCCCCGACCTAATAATACTACTAGCTAGGGCGCTATTATATAAATTATATAAATTTAAGATATATAAAGAGGCTATAATTAATACCCTAAATAAAATATATTAATAACTCGGTATAAAGGCCGAAATTAAATTAATTTACTCTTAATTAATAGTACCTAGGTACTAGTTAACCTACCTTATAATCGAAAAATCCTTCGCGGTAAATAAGTTTATAAATTTAAATATAGCGCCGTTAGCGAGGTAACTCGCTATAAAGCCCGTTAGGTAGTATATAGTTTTAAATAATATTAAAGAATCGATTTTAACGAGATATTTACCTTTATAATTAAGCCTATAAGTTATAAGGTATTATTCGTTATTATAGCGGCGTTCGACCTAGAGCTCGAATAAATAAATATATAAACTATATTTCTCTATAACGAGATCGATAATAATAAGATCTATATCGAATAATTTACCGGTTTTAATAATAATTTAGGTTATATATATTTATTAAAATATACCCTATATAAGCTTAAATAATCCCTTTATATATAATATATTATCTTTATTACCTTCCTCGTTAAGCTAGATTTTATACCTTTAAATATAAACTTTAATATCTTCTTTAATTATAACACCCAGTTAATTATTACCTTATATATTAATAATATATTAATTACTAGTACTAGGAAGGCCGTTATTATTTAATTTAAATAATAATTAAACGATAAATATAAGATAATTAATCTCGGGCTTATTATTTATTATTTAGGCCTTAAAGTCGCGCGCGATTATTTTAATTATATATTATTCTTTAGCTAAAAGGCTTACCTAGAAAGAGTATTTAAGAACTATAATATATAAAATATTAAGGCTAAAGTTATAAGAGTTTTAATAGACCTAATAATTAGATTTATCTCTACGGATAAAGGCTACTAGGTTAAACCTATTTCTTTAATTATATACTAATTAGCTATCGGATTATTTATATATATAATAATAAATATATAACCTAATATCGCCTTCGCGGTATTAATAATAAGCCGCTATACTTCTAACCCCGACGAGATTTATTAGGTTATAATTAAATATATATTTCGTTACCTATATAGTACGCTATACCTAAAGTTTATATTCTAGGGTTAACTCGCCCTATTAGAGGGTTATATTAATATTAATTAAGCCGGCGACTATAATACGCGACGCTCTACCTCTAGCTATACGTTTAATCTTAGTAGTACGATTATTAACTAGTAATCTAAACGTTAATTAACTATTATATTATTATTTTATAAAGCCGAATACGCTAGTTAAATATAAACTATTAATGAAGCTATTTAATTTAAACGGTTATTAAAATAGTTAATATTTATTACCCTTATACCCTATACTAGGGGGAAATTTAAAGATTATATACTAGTACTACTCGCTAATATATTATATATATTTATTACCTTTTTAACGATACCTATATACTTCGTATTTATTATAGTCATCTTTTATAATAATTGAAATATTATAACCCTAGCTAAGAACCCTTAAGATTACGATTATATTAAGTATATTAATTTATAATACTACTTTTAACGCGAAAAGATCGCCTTAAACGAAATTAAGTTCCGTTATATTCTTATAATAGATTAAATCGTTAATAAATTGATTAAAGCCCTTTTTAAAATTAAGTTCGATATCTTTCGGGCTATTTTAGGCCTCTAATAATTTATATAGGAGCCTATTAATACTTTTATAGGAGGATTTTTAAGTTTTTATATACTAAAAATACGACTTTACGGGCGTACCCGAAGAGTTATATTTAGAGTTTAATATATATTTAGCGCCTTCCCCGTAAATTAAAAATTAATATATGATTTAATACTAACTAATAACTGCCTTATAAATTACCGTTAAATTTTTAAGGCCTTATCTAAGGCCCTTATAAAGTATACTCTCTAAATTTTAACTAAATCGCGTCCGTACGTATAACGGTATATCCTAACTCGCTCTAGGTACTTTTAGGTCATATATAGTAACGATAAAATCGCCTTATAATTTATCGTTCTTATTTAGCCCTCCTATAACGCTTATTAATAGGTATATACGTCGCTAGAACATCCCCTAAGTATCTATTATAGTTATATATCGTTATATTTATAGTACCTAACACGGTCCCCGTAGTATCCTACGCGGTCTTTATACCTTTAATAGTCGCTTCTCTACGAACCTTATAGTATCCGACTATTTCTAATAATCTTCTTATGGTATTTATATCGTTTATTAATACTCCGACCTAGTTACTACCTAAATTTAGCGTGTATAAGTTAACTATCAAATAAAAAATTTAAAATACCGTATTTTATTAGAAAACGGAATTTTACTCCCTTAGCCCCTACCGACGTAACTTAATCTTATAACTTAACCCCCACCGACGTATCTTAGCCCTATAACTTGACCCCTACCGATATAACTTGACCCTATAGCTTAGCCCCCACTAATTATAGTTTAGTCCCATTTTCTATAAACTATAGTTTTAGCCCCCATAGCCTATTATAACGACCCTAAAATAGGGGGAATACGGGGCTATTTTAGAGACTTCTTAATAGAGGATTTCGTTCGAGTAAGAGTATTAGAATATAGGAGTACAGGACTACTTAGTAAGCAGATACTTAGTAATACTTGGTATCAGGGTCTTACACGTATATTCGCTCTTATCCTCTATAGATAATCAATCAAGAAGTGTTTCTACCTACTATAGTTCAACAAATATAACGTATATATATTATTATCGATCCGACTCTTTAGCTAGTCTTAGTTACTCTAAATTAATACTAGAATTATTTAATAATATTAAGTTATTCGGTTTTATACCTAGGTTACCGTTAATATATCGGTATTCGTAAAGGTTATTTAGGTATTTATTAAAATCGAAACCTTAAATTTAATAGAAGGCTTCGTTAAATAGAAATAGGATATATATAATAACTTTAACGTAATAGACTTATAGGAATACCTCGAAGATTTATTTATTATAGCCCTAGAACTAAACGCAGGTAAACCTAACTATAATATCGATACTACGTATTAATAATTCACTAATAATAAAATAATTTATAATATCCTCCGTTATATTATCGCCCTTATAACCTATACTAAAATTAAGAATAATAAGGTCGTTATTATAACCTAGACGATTATTATAAACGAATTTAAACTTTATAGCTCCGGCTACCTATATAAGGTACTAATTAAACTTAATTAACTTACTACTAGTTAGTACGATAGTCCTAGCGATTATATTAATAAGTTTTAGGAGATTTATAATAAGCTCTATAACTTTAATTACCTTAAACTTAATAATAATCTTATAATCTAGTAGTTCTACCGTAACCTTAGTATTAATTATTAATATTACTATAAAATATTCGCTAAAGACTATAACCTATTTAATATTAATAATACTATTAAAACTACCCTAAATATAGCGATCTCTCGCTTCTATAATACATTATACTTATAGGTTAATAGCGCTAGCTATAGCTAGCTAGTATTTATAATATATATTTTAATACTATAACGTATTTAAGGGTTTAATTAGGAAGAAACTATTCGATTATACCCCTATTACACTAACTTTATTAGGCGGGTATAATATTATACTATTTATAATAAACCCTAATATAATAATCTTAGTTATAATAACTAGCGCGATTATAGCCGATGCGGTCGAGGTAGCCGCGGTAAAAACGGCGGTAAAGATAATAATAACGCTACTATTAAAAATAATAACGATAATAATAAAAGCTAAAATAATAAAAGTAAAGATAATAAATCCGATAAATTGAATAAGCGCTAAAGGTCTAATACCGAAAGTAATTCTAATTTAGGAAATATAAAACGTTATTACGCCCTTATAGGTATTATAGTTAATATTTCTAAACTTTAGATCTTAAATACCGGTATTACCGTCTATATTAATTACGATCGCTTTACTTTTATAGAGTACGATAAGTTTAAGGGCGCCGATAATATTAATAACTTTAAGGGCGGCCTAACGCTATATAATAATAATATTATTCGGCTATTATATTTAGGCGATAAAGATATATAATACTTTAAAATTAATAATATTATATATATTCCTAATAACGGTTTTAATTTTATTTTTTATACTAAACTTTAACGAGCTAGCTAACCCCTAGGCTTTAATTTTAAAAAGATCTTTATTAGATCTAAAGGAATTATTATAATCTTATAGAACTATAACCTCTACGTTTTATATATAAATTAATAGTAATTAATACTAGTTATTATTAATACTAAAGCCCTAACCTAATAATACGAGAGACTCGGTTATTTAGGGGAAAATAACGTAGTATAACTATCTAAAATAACTAATAGTATCGATTTATTAAAGGTTAAGGGCGATAACGGCTATAAAACCTATAGCGTTATAAAGATATATATTTATTCGTATAAACGTAGCCTATAAAAGGGCCGTTTCGAATATAATATTATTTATAGTAATATTATTAATCTTAGGGCCTATAGCTTCGGCTTTATAGTTATCTATATTAATAATAAATTTAAATATAACTACTACTACTTTATATTTAATAAAATAGGCGTATTTAGCGCCTTTCGTAGCTATAGGTCCGTTAAAGAATATAGCGACTACTATATCCATTACCTTTATACTAATAAGAATTTTATATACGTTAATAGGGCGTTCGCCGATTACCGGTATAAATATAATATCGTTTAAAGCTACTTTATCCCTAGGAACGCTTAAATAAATAATATATTAAAACGCGTTAATTAAATTTTATTTTAGAAGGTATATACCCTACTAGATAATAACGGTCTTAATAAGATACTAATTCTAGAGTTTATCTCGATTATAAACTAACTCCGAAATTGGTCTTTTATTATTATAATAAATATTACGCCCTATAAAGACTCTACTAGAATACGTCCTAATTTATTATATTTATATAATATTAACTAAATCGGCCTATATTAAGACCGTTATATTATAGGTAAAAACTAATAGAAATTTATTTAATATAATACTAAAGACGCCCTCGTTAGCTATAAGGGTAATTATTTCTACCGAATATTAATACTTATAAATAAAATACTCCGCTTTACCTAAATTTAATAAACTAAGAAGCGCTATACTAGAAATAAATATACTACGATATAAATACTACTAGTTAATAAGATCTCTAGAATAATTCCCCGTTAAGGGGGCGACGTTATAATAAAATATAAAAATACCTTAAACTTATATAAACCTCTTATTAATATAGAATTAAATATCGACGACGATAGGTATAATAATAGTAACTCTAAACTTATTATAACCCCCTTATAACGATTAATTAGACGCGCTATCTCGTTATAACTATTAAAGTTAAGAGTTAATATACCTAGCCCTAGCCTATAGGCGCTATAGTAACTACTAATTATAAACGACGTATTATCGCGAATAATAATACCGGATTCCTCGAGCTCTAATTTATTAGACGATATAAATCCGGCCTAATATTCCCCCGCCTCCGCCTCGCCCGTAATATTAATAAGGGTATTTAATAAGTATTTAGAATTATACGAACCTACTCTTTCCCCCGACCTAATAATACTACTAGTTAAGGTGTTATTATATAAACTATACGAGCCTAAAATATATAAAGAAGTTATAATTAATACCCTAAATAAAATATATTAATAACTTAATATAAAGGCCGAAATTAATTTATTCTTAATTAATAGTACCTAAATACTAGCTAACCTACCCTATAATAGAAAAATCCTTCGCGGTAAATAGGTCTATAAATTTAAACGTAGCGCTACTAGGGAGGTAACTCGCTATAAAGCCCGTTAAGTTATATATAGTTTTA
>JAABUS010000836.1_pt1 | contig 73189 bp, 22 predicted proteins | sample 5560161 | NCBI WGS metagenome assembly JAABUS01 (sample SAMN10711885, study PRJNA513376) | rock metagenome | isolation source: Antarctica rocks | place: Antarctica: Victoria Land, Trio Nunatak nord | collected 2016-01-04
GTGCCGAGGGTTGTTGGTGGGGGAGGCTGATGCTAGAGGTGCGGGTGTGGAGTGAGAGGATAGAGCGTCTTGTGGGGCTTGGTTATTTTGGAAATGGGGTTGGATCTGGAGAAGGGTTGCGTGGGTGGGATTGAGAGGTGATGGGCAGAGGGTTTTGGGAGGGGGGTGGAATATTAGATGGAAGGGGGTTTCGGGGATCCGATGGGTGACAAAGCCGTTTTGCTGTGCGTCTACTTATCGTTTTGCGTGGAGCATAAATTTGTGATGAAAGGCAGGCTAAGGGATTTTCTGGTCTGTAGCTTCGTCACCCATGTTGCAGATAGCATAGTTTTTGGGGTACACTTCGAGAAGATATTCACAGCATGCATTGTCCAGGAGCAGCAAGATGAATCAGCTCGTTTCATGTCATAGCCTCCGAATAGGTATCACTTGCGCTGAAGAATTAGTCTCTGGGCTCTCAATCCCCTGTGCACATCCTTTATCAACAGCGAGAGCACAACAACGCAACCCCACCCCTTTTATCTTCTGTCTTGTTCACGCTTTCGCCTGATCCAGTGCCGACTCTTCGCTACAAGATTTCATAACCACTGACCAAGAGCAGCGCAGTCGGTCATTTCGTTGGCAGCGACGCTGGTTTTGAAGGGAGGGAATGGTGGGGTGGGTTGTGTATAGCAAGCGCGCCTTCACAATGGAGACTTGGGCAGGTGTGAGAAAGGGAAGGGTTGCAGATATAGGGCGGAGAGGGGCGCGTCTGCAGCAGAAAGGTCGTGATTCGTACTACCTTTTGACGATCTACTTCCGCCCCTCGATTTGCGCTATGCCACTGCCAGTAGCCCACAAGCCAACCTCATAGCAAACCCTTCAGTCTCCTTCCTTCTTCCCCAACTTCTCTCTCCTCGCTTGCTTTGGCACAACTTTCGGGTCCCGCTTCTTGGCTTTCTTAGCCCACCACTTTTGCCCCTGGATTGGCTGCAGGAAGCCATCGACATGCACGCCGCCATGAGTGGCATCTCTGCCGGCCCCTCGCAAGCTGCCCAATATTTGGCTCTTGGTACTGCTTGCAACACGATTGGTGTTGCTTTGGTCCGTATCGCCCTCCTCAGTACTCTCGTCTCGCTCGTTCCTTTTAGCGTTACGCCATGCATCGGGTAAAACATCCATGTCCTCATCTCTGTCAACGCTGTCGAGATGTAAACTTCGAAACTTCATCCCCTCGTCGAAGAGGTCAGCACAGCGCTTCGCAGCCCTCTGAACGACACGAGGTGGGAAGGCGCTCAGAGAGGCGATGCCGAGGACGGTGCTCCAGTCCAGGGGGGCGTGTCGGGGTTTGTGGGATCTGAATTCATGGAATTTAGCAATTGGCGGCGAACTGGCACGAGATTTCAGAGATCCAGTGGCAGATCTGGTAGTGGTCAGAGAGTGGGGGCGTGATCTTGACCGACTTGGAGAGCCCGTTCGCTGTCTTTTGCGATTGCGGGGGTTATTCGTAGTGTTGCCGTCGCTGCTCGTTGAGTCTTCGACGTCCTGATTTTGGGTTTGAAGATTCTTTGTCGATCCCGTACGAGGTCGCCGACGCTTGCGATTGCTTGAGGCGGCTGAGATGTCGGCGTTGCTCTCAGTGAGCTCCCTTGTTGCGCCGTCGAAGCCACGAGTGTGTTTTCTAGGCTTGGGTGTTGTGTAGGATGCTCGAGCGTGGTGCAGATTGCCGAGCAGCTTGTCGAGGTTGGTGAGGATATGTTGGATCGAGGGTCGAAGAATAGAAGCTGCGTGGTCATCGTCTGCCAGGATCTCAGCAGCCAAAAAGGGAGAGTCTTCGCCCCCAGCTGTATCTTCTTCGTGGAGGCCATCCGAGGATGCTGAGGAGCTTCTTTCCCCACTCTCTCTCCTAGCCGAGGAGGCATGCTGCTCCCTATCCACCAACCCTTTCTCTCTCAATCGCTCCTTAGCAGCCTTCAAAACGTGCCCCGCCAGAAGCTCTGCCAAAGTACCACTTGAGCTTTCCTCTCCACTATCCCTTAGTGCGGCGAAAGGCCCATCTTCCTCCCACTCCCTCTCCTGTCGCGGCACTTCCTCCGCACGCACCGGCCATGCTGTCCATACCTTTGGCGGACGCCAACCAGGATCGCCTACTTGCTCATACGTGATACTGTCGTCAGATGCGTCGTCATTGTCATCTGTAGTAGCGTCGTGGACTTTAGCATCCTTGCTACTACCCTGTCTCACGACACCCCTAGTAGCAGGACGCCTTGAAGTAGACCCGGAAGAGGTGACTTGAGAACGAGCACGCCGCTTGAGAGCAAAAGCATTAAAGAGATGGATACTTAGGTCGCGGGCTGTCAGTACATTGAGAAAATCAGCGACATCACGCTCCGGAGCGATGCGGCTAAGATAAGTCGAAGGTGGGACACCGCGTTTCTCTTGATTTACTGCCAGCGAAAGGGTATTGCTTTCGGGGCTTGACGCCGGATGCGGCATTTGTGCAGGGGTAGGTGCTTCGGGGTAAACATCTGGTAGATGGGTGCTGCGACTTGAGCTTGAGGAGGAAGATAGGCTTTCAGCGGTCCGCTCGCCATTCAATGACTGAGAAGCTGCTGAAGGGGAGGCCAGATCATCTTCGATGGAGGGGCCTTGACGTGACTGAGCGGATTGGTAGGGAACTGAATGGGAGGCGGCGGACTGGGTGGACGTGCTTGATGAGGACATGGCTTGAGATTAAGAGGATGCTATTGGGAGGAAGAAGAATCCCGTAGTGATCATCTACGGGCCCAGGCTCCGTCTTGACTTGTTAATAGAATATAGTGTCGATGATGATGGATTACGCATATCGACAGTCGTTCTTCCGACATCTCTGGGATATGCCAACGCCAAAGCCTCGAAAGACAAGACTGGTGAGGACTTTAGCTCGTCAATGTCTGCATAGAGCGATCGTTTCAGCTCGGATCGAGAGGCCGTGGCAAGGCGACCTCGTGGTTCCTGACGTTGTGAGTTGATCACAAACTGTACTCTATGTTGCCTCTTTACTCGGGTATCGTTGGATCTCCAGCGTACTAGGAGCGACACCGTTTTCAAGATGCAATCTGTAGAAACTTTCAGCGATCTATTCGCTCACGGGTCATCTTCAAAACCAACGGCATCAACATCTCCAAACGACCTGACTGCAACAGAATCTTGAAGTATCGAAAGATAATCGATAATCACCCGCCGTAGTTCGGTACGAGCGAGTGGTAGTGGTAGTGGTAGTGGCTTGGCGGACTCTGCCAGCAATGATTGGACAGACTTGAAGCCAACTCTCTATGTCTAATCACTTGTCTGCTGTCCTGTACGCCCCTAACTAATGTCCCTTGTCGCTGCTGATCTCCGCGCTTGACATGTTCCTGTGCCGCAACGTGCAAAATCAAGTAAGAAACGCTGAGCCGGAAACGATTGGCTTAATTATTACGCAAGAAGGAGATAAGTTCTGGGGGTTTTCATGCTCCGCATGTGTTCGGATCAAGTACAAGGATCGCACATTGCAAAAGACGAGCACCTTCATAGCCTCACTTCCAGTCCATTTCTTCCTCCTCTTCCTCCTCCTCTTCTTCCGGCGCTTCAGCCCCTGCTGTTGCCTGTTCTGCCTCTTGCCCGTCTCCACGTTCGACATTCGTATTCGCGGCTCCAAGTGCTTGCAATTTCCTTCTCAGATCCTCCGGAAAGAACAGCTTACATAGCGTGAGCATGTCTTCATACACCACCTGGCGTTGTGTAGAACCAGCTATCTGTATTATGTTTCCCATATTGAACGTCAGAGAATACAAGATATTTCGAGCATTCCAATCTTCCACTGGCTCCGAAGGCGGGTATCTCAGCTTGTAGTTCTTGATGTAGTCTGGGTGACTCAGTCGGTGCCTTGGCGTTCGCCAATTGCCGGTATCATACTCATCTGAATGAGTCCAGGTCAGCCGGCACTCCTTTAGAAGCATTACGAACGCAAAGTCAGTGACAAGGCCTCAACCCCTGTTTTCGTGGCAGAAATCCGCAACAAACAGGCAGGTGGAAGGACCCCAAAGAACGGTACTTACTGTGGCCATAGAACGAACAGACATCGAATACGAATGCCTCATCTGTTTTTTTGTCCATCGCTGTGTTACCATCCCAGCAGTTACCATGCAATAGACATGGCTTGAGAGTCCGTCCCTCGCTCTGCAGCGGCAAAAGGAGCCTGGGAACCACCTTTTCGAGCGTAAGGTCACACACGGCGTTAAATTCGGGCCATTCGAGTTTAGACTTAGCAAGTCCCATGAAATGCCCTAGATGCCTAGAGTAAAGCGTGCACCAGGACTTTTCCCAAGCGCCTACAGCTTGAATTATCTTGCCATGATTGGTGGCCATGTGAAAGCCGAATTTGCTTGTAGGTGAGACAGAGCGCAAATGTAGGTCGGCAAGGCGATTCGCAAGCTTGACAGGTTCTGCTGGCTACGCATTGTACTCGTTAGTCACATGTTAGTCTTACGATATAAACTTCGAAAGCCGTACAAGTAAACCACGGTCCTGCTACAGCCAAGTCGTAAGAACATGCTCCAACATCATTGCAGACATGACTTGTCAACCAACTGATACAATTCGTGGACTCGCCAATTCGTCTTTCAATGAATCCTCGTCTCTGATAATACGTAGGCGATGTTATATATCGCCCTCAATTCACTCATCGCTTCGCCCATCATCATAGCATCCTACGAGCTCAGGCTACCAAGCAAGGAGATAGCAGTTTTTTACCTTTTCGCCAACTTCCCGAAACTCGGCGAGTAAAAAATGTACCTCTTTGTTAGTGTTTTCTTGAAGGTATGTACCCCAAGCGTAAGGTCGAGGAACAAGAGTTGCTGAGACACCGTATATTTCCTTGAGGGACTCGAACTCGCCCTCACACATCCTACACCCTGTCTCGTCTATTTTCACGAAATAGATATCCCGTTCACCGGAGGGTAGCTCAACCTTGAGCTTGACGGTCCTCTTCCAGAGCGACTCTCCATAATGTTGTGCTTGGAGAACCGTGGTTCCCTGGATCGGAAAGAAATCCTTGACCCTATCGTCGAGGCTGTAAGCACCACTCCGCGGTGGAGAAGCTTTTGCATTTGTAGATATGGCCCCGGAGTCGCGTTGCACTTCTCCTGTTACCAGGTTCGACCTTGAAGTCGCCATGGTCTTGATCGTTTAATATCGACAAATCTCGAGATGATAAAAGGAATACCTCCCACATTCCGCAACAGATCATTGCGCGACGGGTACCAGCGCCCAGAGCCTATCACATCCGCTTTGGTGCCGCCTCGTCGTCGGTACCGAGAGAATGCGTCTTAGCGTCGCTGCCGGCCGTCTATTTGGTCTTTTTCGGTTCACGTCAAGAATCTTCTTGGGCGTAGCAGCGCCAAACAATGCAGGTTACATTTATACTGCGCAGTAGAACATCGGTTATGACTTTACCAAGAGAACGTTACCGTTGTGCGAAGAGCAGCTACAATGGTAGGTGTAAATCCGGGTTGGGTCTAAGCGGGAATTAGATGGTTCCCCTCCGTTTGGCGGGAGGCTGATCTGGAATCTACTGCCTAGCTTCGCAAGCTTGCCTTTCACCATCATGATGGCAGTAAGCGCGGACAGGAATACCCTATCGTTGAAGATGAGGCAAACAATGAGCGGCCGCGCCGTTCACCTCGACCCAAGTCACTGTCATTTGCCCCACCCGCGAATACCGTTCGCCAGACTGGTGCCACTCATCGAGCAATCTCCAATGCCAGCGCTGCCGCAAATTCCATCTTCCCCGGCATAGGAAGTCGCAGTATTACGTCCTTCGACAACGACTCCAATGAATCTTTAGGGCTCCACCTCGTTTGCGAAAATACCGAGCCCGCCGCTGATATAATTTTCGTCCATGGCCTTGGTGGTACGTGCAGAAAGACGTGGAGCTGGGATAGAAACATCGACAATTTCTGGCCGCCTTGGCTAGCAGAAGAGGAGGGTTCATCGTCATGGAGGATTTTTACATTCGGATATAATTCCCACTTCAAGGGAGCTGGCACAAATCTCAATACGATTGATTTTGCCAAAGATCTCTTGTTCCAGATGTCAACATTCTGGAGTGGGTCAGCTGAATCGGGCACACCTATAGGTGGGCGCCCAATAATACTCGTGGCCCATTCGATGGGAGGCTTGGTCGTCAAGAAGGCATACATTCTTGGGAAGCACGACAGCCAGTATTCCGACATGATCGCCCGGATATATGGAATCATCTTCCTAGCTACTCCGCATCGAGGCTCACAGTATGCAAAGATACTCAACAATATCCTCTCTACCGCACCACTAGGCGCTCCTCCGAAGGTTTATGTCGCGGATCTCGACGCTCAAGCAACCTCATTACAGGATATCAATGAGCAATTTCGTAGCTCGTGTGGAAGCCTCGCTTTGGTTTCTTTCTTTGAGACCCATAAGGTTGGATTTGGGGTTAAGTTCCTTGTAAATGTCGCTTCTTGTACATGAAGGATATTAACTGACACCAGTAGGTCGTTGAGAAAGAGTCCGCGATCCTTGGTTATCCACAGGAGATTTCGAGTCCTCTGAATGGAGATCATCACACAATTTGTAAATTCAGGGACCGCGATGACTCAAATTACAAGAACGTCAGAAACATGCTGAACCAATGGATAGCAAATATACGTAAGTACACGTCTCCTACCTGCAGTCTAGGATGAGCATTTCAAGAAACGATGGTGGCCGTGTCATCCGCCGGGGAGGTTTATTTACCCAATAATCCACGGAGGCTTAACAGCCTGAACCGTAAAGTTCGCCAAGATTTCCTTTCGACGCAGCTTTGGTCCGTCACTACCTTGTGGATCATCATGATATAATAGTAGCGCAAGATTGATCCACGGATGGGCAAGGGTGGGCAACAAGCCATCAGTGTACACTGCCTTCGTGCTAGGTCCCAAATCCAGAATATCTCTCAAGTTAGGCAAATTGGACGCAAAGGCGGTGACTGTGGAACGGTCGTTCTTGATGTTATTCTTGTTCGTTCCTGAAAATTGTGACACTAACTTGGCTCAAGGGCCAGTTCAAACTCTGACAGGAGTGATGCACGGAGAGAGCAATAGTCTTGACTCGTTTGAGAGAGCAGCAACAATACTTGGTATTAGCGGGCAGCTGGGAGAAGATCTATACGCCATCCGCGGTAGAGTGATGGATGGGACGTGTCGCTGGATGACAGAAAAAGTCGAATACCTGCAATGGATTGAGTCCACTACCGAACCGCACAAACCCAAGACACTCTGGCTAGTTGGTCTCCCGGCCACTGGCAAAACAGTATTATCAAGTGTGGTTATAGACCATATACAATTCTTAGGCCACAACTGTGCGCATCACTTCTTTTCGTCTGGACATCAGGCGAAGCGAACAGTTGCTCACTGCCTTCGGTCCATCGCCGCTCAATTGGCGTGGACGAATCAGCAATTCCGAGAAAGGTTGATTGCGTTGCATGAAGAATCCGGTCTCACCTTCGCATCACAAAAGCAGGACTTTCAGATCATTTGGGACCGTATCTTTGAAGGGATTATATGCAAAATGCGTTTCACGACTCCGTTATTTTGGGTTTTGGACGCGGTAGACGAGGCCGACTCCCCATCCCTACTGATCAGTCACATTATGAAAATCCATTCCACAACGCCGATCAAAGTGTTCCTAAGTACTCGGCCGATGAGAATCCCGTCCCAGGTCGCCGGGTACGGCTCATATGTGACCACCATTTTTCTCGCCGAAGAAGATACAATGGGCGACATTCGGTTGTACGTGCTAAACGCACTTCGATTTGCCCTTCCAGATGACGAAGACCTTCAGAGGGATATTACAGACCAGATGCTGGCAAAAGCCTCGGGCTCGTTCCTTTGGGTCAAATTAGCACTGGAAACGCTACAGGATAATTGGCATACAGAGGATGACATCCGCAAAGCACTGACAGATATTCCTCAAGGCATGGAAGATTTGTACCGTCAAATGCTTCACCAGATTGAAAGCCAATCGCCTCGGTCCCGGCTTATGGCTCAAAGGATCTTGATCTGGGCAGCATGTTCGTGGAGGCCACTGAGTCTTGTAGAACTTGAAATAGCTCTCGCGCCGGAGTTTAAAGGTTTTGTCAATCTCAAAGACACTATCATACAGATCTGTGGCCAATTCGTGACCATTGAATCTTATCGAATATCAATTATACATGCTACAGCATTGCAATTTCTACTCAGCGATGACAGTGGGCTTCCGGCCTTCATCAATAGCCAATATGCACATGAACACATTGCAAGTGTCTGCTTGCGGTACCTATCGGGTAATGACTGGAGACGTGTTTTCCAAGTCGTCCAGAAAGAAAAGCCTGCAACTCCTGGATCGGAGCGCAGAAATCGACTTTCGGTCGCGGAACGAGAACACCCTCTTCTCGGCTACAGCACCTACTATTGGGCCTACCATGCTTCTAATTCAAACGCTGGCTCTCACGCGTTACTCGATGATATCAACGATTTCTTATCAAAGCACTGTCTCTCCTGGATAGAGGCAATTGGGCTGTCCAGCAACCTTCGTTATCTGACGAGGTCAGCACAATACCTCAAGGCCTATGCCAAACGACGTCTGAAAAAGTCAAGACAATCTGGATCCGATGCTCCTTTGGCCTTGAAGGAGCCTCCAGAAGACGGCACAAAGACAACTCAGCGATGGGCAAACGATCTAATCCGCCTAGTCGGGAAATTCGGAGTCAGCATAGTGCAGGACCCATCTTCCGTACATCGTCTGATCCCGTCATTCTGTCCAAGAGAGTCAATGATTGGGCGTACCTTCAGCCATCAAGGCTCTGGAACGATTTCGGTCAGAGGTCTTTCCTCCAACACTTGGGACGATTGTCTCGCGAGCGTGAGCGTTGAAGATAACAGGACTGCGTCTCACGTAATTGCTCTTCGCGAACATTTTTTGACTTTGACGAGGAGTACCGGGTTAGTCATGGTGTGGAACGCAGAGACATGTGAGGAAGAACGACGTATGGAACATCGCGAGTACGTTTCTCACATGGTAGCAAATCCAGCTGGCAACCTTTTGGCTACCGCAGGTATTCAGTACTACCATATCTGGAAGATTTCGTCTGGCAAAGAGTTGTACAGTATACCAATGATGCAGGAAGCAAGTACTATGGCAATTGCCATAAGCGACAACAAGACTGAACTTATGGTAGGCTTGGACAACTGCTCAATAATAGGGATAAATCTAGAATCGTCTCAGCAGGTGTGGCGTTATACGGCTGAGGACACCCAGGGCTTCCTCGATCGGTGTCCATGGGTAATGGCTTTTAGTCCGGACCTGTCTAAGGTCGCAATAGCTTGGAGAGGGCAACCGCCACTAGTATGGGACTTGACACTCAAAGACCGAGGTCAGCCTCAACATTGCAGGATTGGGAGCAGGTCTGACGCTATATGTGGTCCTGAAACGCTTTTATGGCAGATGGATGGGAGGTCGCTCCTGGTTCTTTGTCAAAGTGCGGTGATTGTGAGCTGGCATATTTACGATGACGAACAGACCCAATTCGATCATGTCAGAGCCCGAGAGATGACAGTCAGTGAAGATGGTAATCTACTCTTAACGAGCGATCACGCGGGAACAATAAGCATCTGGACACTGCCACGCGCAAACTTGATTTATCGACTGATCAACCAAAGCGCCTATATTCGCAGTTTGGCGTTCAGCCCGGATGCCGAGCGATTCTACGATAGTCGTGGATCTCTATGTAACGTCTGGGAACCCGATGTCTTGGTACGACCCGATGATCAAGATGCAACCGATCAATCAAGTGTGGGCGAGAGTTCCATCCTGACGGAGCCCGTCGTCACGGAAGACATGAGCAGTCAAAGTCAGGTAACAGCTTTGGCGCCTGACGCAAGAGATAAATATTATTGTTGCGGCAAGGACGATGGCACTGTCTTTATCCATGATATCGAAGATGGGAGAAGGCTTCGAAAAGTCTATACTCACGAATCTTTCACTTCTGTCGTGCTGCTTGCGTGGTCAAGGTCTGGCAAATATGTGATCTCCGGCGACGAGACAGGTAGGGTACTGGCCAAACGGCTGGAAAGCAAGGGAATCGAAAAGTGGGCTGTCTATTCAGTCCTCGACGTTCGGTTGCCTGAGTCGGTGCAACAGTTTTTGTTCAACAACGATGAGAAGGTATTACTGATTTCCACGTCGTCAATGGACCTGACATACGATCTCAAACTCAAAGTGGAACTGCATCGTGAAAGCTGGGGCTCTCGACAGAGCAGGCGATGGGTCGAGCATCCTTCCGTGCCTGAATCTCTGATTTGGATAGATATAGATGCAGTCCACATCTATCGCTGGGCGAGTCTGCAGCATACTACTGGTACGGACGCCTCAAAAGAACACGAAGAGGAGCCCAGGACCTTATCAGAGGCCTCCCGTCGTACGCAATCTTCGGCACATGCGGAACTCCACGGCAAATTAGTCCAGTGGATTGCCGTGACGCAAGATAGACGCTATCTACTGTACGAGACTCTCCCAGATAGCGGCCACGCCAGTAGTCGTTCCTCTGGCCGGCTACAACTGAAAATCCTCCCAACAGCAAGCCTAAAATCACAGCATCCCCAGCCCACGTCGACCGGTCGCATGGCTGACGTTGAAGGCCAGATCAAGCGCTTGATCGGTACGTACAATGACGCGATGATCTTTCTCGATCACAACCACTGGCTTTGCTCTTGGAGGATTGATTCCAGTGTTGCTGACGTCAGGAGGCACTTTTTCTTGCCCAAGGATTGGCTAAACCCAAGTATGCTGCAGATGGCGACAATGAACGAGCAGGGAACATTCTTCTGTCCGAAACATGGAGATGTGGCGATTGTAAAGAATGGCATAAGAATATAGTTTCTCGAACCGCCATATAGTATTCATCGCATTCGAGACTTCAATATGAATATCAATCCTAGTTCGGAACATGAAACGGTCGTAATTTTTGTCTTGCCTTCGTCTCTTGGTTGCTCAATGTCGCCCCTTGCTCACGGAAAAACAGATCCTCCGCGAGCCGAGAGCTCCAAGATGATGAGGCTGGCTTGCTGTTACCTTTCGGTATCCAAGAAGTGATATGTTACTGCAGCCATACCCAAGTCCTTCATCGCCGTCAATGGGAGATGCTGAAGAAGAGGAATGACATGCTGGATTGATTCATCCTGATATGTGAAATTAAGACACTTGATACTCCCTTCAGCAGCTGGGTACTTTCGAGTCTGGCCATATAAACACTGGTCCTGAAGACATGTCTGATTTACACTCCCATGTCAGTCCAGGCTACGGCAAGATCCATGCCACAGACTATGTGATTCTAGCACACGCTATTCTGCGAACGCTCGGTATACAATCTCTCCCGCATACTGCGTCATATCCAGAGTAATCAAGGTAACGCTTCTTAGTCTGGGAGCTTCCTCTGTTCGTCGTCAAGTATTTATTCAAGCCTTCTCTAAGAGCAGGCCCCCCCTTCCTTGTTCAGCTCAAGTATTTCCTCATCAGAACGTACGTTTCCCCTCCATTCCGGCCCATCGCAATTCCACTCAACCCATATTTCGTTTCGCAACAGGAGCACCCTCAATTTCCGCCTCATCCGCTTCCTATCACGCCCGGGCCATGTAAACGCCTCATCCATCCTCTCCTCTCCCCGCTACCGCTCCAACCGCCACAATCTCTTCCACCTCGTCTCTCGCCCCGCGTTCACAGGCTACTGGATCCTCGAGTCCTCTCTCACTCAGCCTCAACCGCCAAAGACTTCAGATATCACCATCTTCTACCTCCACGGCGGCGGCTACTTCTCCTCTCAGCCCGGAACATACCTCCTCTTCCTCCTGCGTCTCGCAGAATCAATCCTCGTTCAAGGCCAAACCATCTCAATCTTTGCGCTCGACTACCACCTCGCGCCGGAGTATTGCTACCCAACGCAACTAAGGGAAGCAGCAGCAGCATACTCCTATCTCATCAAAGACCAGCGCATACCCCCCGCAAAGATTGTCGTAGCCGGCGACTCCGCAGGCGCGCATCTAGCGCTGTCATTCCTCGTTGATCTCCAGACTTCCAAAGGAAAGGCATCAAAACCAGCAGGTCTGGTGCTCATCTCGCCATGGCTGTCGCTGCATCATACGCCCAGCACGAATGCAGATAGGGATTGCCTCTCTGCTCCCTTCCTCGAGGCTACGGGCAAGCGCTTTCTTGGCCCTTCGTTCAGAGAAGAGGAGAAGTTCTCTCCGACTCTGGAGTTTTTGACGCCGCAGCCGGCTATCGATTGGGATGCTGTGCTCCCGGTCTGGATATGGGTATCGGCGGGTACGAACGAGGTGCTTTTTGATGATATTGTGAGGTGGGTGCAGGGATTGGAGGATGGCTTGGGAAGGGAAAGGGTGGAGAAAGCGTTTGCGGAGGGGGAGGTGCATGCTTGGCAGTGGCTGGAAACGATGGATAAGGGTGCCAAAGGGAGGTTCTTGGAGAAGGTGGGCGAATGCGGGGAGGAATTCAAGGGTGTGGAGCAGATCGGGAGGGTTATTAGGGAGACAATGGGGAAGGGTAGCAGATAGCTTCATCGCTTTTTTGGTCGTTGGCTTACTCAAGTCTGCTTAGAAATGTTTGGACCTACCTTAGTGGCTCTCAACAGACAATCGTGGTAAGGCCATTCCTTCGGAGCACTGCTGAAGAAAGCAAGTTCGCTGGTCGACGTGAAAGCGAACAGCCTACGTATACCCCTGATCGATGTACTGAAAGCGAGTGACACTAATCTGATGACATTCTCGAACCAAGCCTAGATCCATTGACTAAACGAATAAGATTCAGTAGCATTGGCTTGAGTGAGAATAGCTCGGGTTCTCGACATTATTCCACAATGCCGTGAAAAGCGACCCGCCCAGCTTTGGGCAGATGAGTAGGTCGTCACTTCCTTACCTGCGGCTTCAACTGGAAAGCTGCTTTCAGGGTGGAAACCCTGAGCTTAGGATGAATGAGGCTGGTGAGGTCGAGTATTTGGGCGTGAAAGGGGCTTGGCTTCGACAAGGGGAAGAGGGGAGTTACTTCGAAGACGTTGATTCATAGACCTTGAGCATGCTTGTTATGAGAGGATCGTTGTAAGCTTTTCTTGATAGAATGTGGCGGCAATCTGTGGCTCGGAGCTGTCAAAAGACGTCGTTGATGGAATGTTGTTGGGCTGGTTGAGTACTGAAGACGAGGCGAATAGTTCAGAGCATATATTTTTCTCGATCAGATGCCCTGAAGGGAGAGCCGTCAGGAGGAAGTCAATGGAGTTTGGGAAACGAGTAAGCACTCATTCGTCTCGGCATGAGGGGTTGCAGTAACACTCTCAAATGATACTTTCTATCTTTGTTCTTCTATGAGTATTAGCTGCTTGGGTATTGATCATGCCTCTTCCCTCTATTACTGCCGTAAAAACGTCTTATAAGACTCCGAGTCCGAAACATCTGAGAAGGGATATCCGAGCTTCACCAGGAAGCCTTCGAGTTCGGCCTTCTCCTCGGCCGGACACTGTATGCCTGCCAGCACCTTGCCAATATCGCCTCCACAATTCCTGTAGTGGAACAAGGATATATTTTGGTCAGGTCGTAGGGTAGTCAGAAATCTGACCAGAGCGCCAGGGCGCTCAGGGAATTCGAACATGTAGACTCGTTCATTGGCAACGCTACTACGTCCGCCGACGAGATGCCGGAGATGCGTTTTGACCAACTCGTCGCCGCTCAGGTCGACTGCTGTCATACCTTGGTCACCGAGGCGACGGGAGAGGTCGGCAAGATCTTTCATTCTGGTGGTGGGATTGACGGTCATACCCATCAAGATATTTGCGGATTGTCCATCCGCATAACGATAGCTGAACTCGGTCACGGCATGGGGTAGAACGCTGTTGACAAGCTCGGCGAATGCGCCAGGCCGCTCTGGGATATTGACACTTAGAAGCACCTCCCTTTGTTCTCCGAGCGCTGCGCGCTCTGCGACAAAGCGAAGGCGATCAAAATCCATGTTTGCACCTGAAGCAATGGCAACGAGCGTTCTCGTTGGATCCGATGATGGGTACCTGGCGACGTATTTCTTGAGACCCGCTAATGCTAGCGCTCCGGCTGGCTCAACAATGGATCTGGTCTCTTCGTGTACGTCCTTGATTGCAGCACATATCTCGTCCGTTGAGACTTCGATAATTTGATCGACGACCTCCTTACACAGGCGGAACGGCTCCTCTCCAACTTGCTTGACAGCAGCACCGTCTGCGAATAAGCCTACTTCGGGCAATGTAACCCTCTCACTCTCCTCCAGCGATTTCATCATCGCATGGGCGTCGAAAGCTTCGACGCCGATGATTTTGACTTTCGGCATGAATCTCTTGAGGTAGATTCCAATACCGGCGATGAGACCTCCCCCACCTACACAGCAAAAGACTGCTTCGAGGTTTTGCCTCTTTAATTGGCGGTGCAATTCCATGCCGATGGTTCCTTGGCCAGCTATCACATAGGGGTCGTCAAATGGTGGGATGTTCGTGAGTCCAAACCTCTCCTGAAGCTCGGACGCTTTGTTCTTGGCAGCATCGAAGTCCGATCCATGAAGTACCACTTTAGCGCCCAATCTTGCGACGTTCTTATGCTTTATGCCCGGCGTTCCTGATGGCATGACAATAGTAGCAGGAATCTTGAGCTGGCGCGCAGCGTAGGCGACCCCTTGAGCGTGATTCCCTGCGGCATTCAGCGCGGAAGTACATCAAACGAGGTCGGCTCTTTCACCAGCAGAGCAAGCAATCACACCCTTCCAGCGCTCGCCGTCTGTCAGACTCGCCAATTTGTTGTAGGCTCCCCGCAGTTTGAAGCTGAACACTGGCGTCAAGTCCTCGCGTTTTAACAAGACCCTGCATTGAAGGCGATTGCTAATATTGATGGCGTGTGTTAACGGGGTTTGTTTAACAACCTCGTCGACTGGTGAGTCTAGGATCAGGCCTAGGTAGTCCGGGAAACCGTCTGGGAGCAGAAAAGCCTGGGGCAATTGCGGCGAGACCGGTGCTTTCTTTGGCGAGGGAGTGGCCGCATATTCCGTCAGAGGACCAGGCATTTTGGGCCTCGACTGATTTCTGCGAAATGTGTGATCGTAAGGGAACTCATTGAAAGTTGGAGAAACCATTGAATTGGTTCATTGGTGGGAACACTAAGCTTTCAACGCCGCCAAGAAGCGGGATAAGCGCCCCCCGGGCTCGGTATTGCATCTACTAGTCTGCCGAGGCTTGCGATGGATGCTGCAAGACTGCTTTTCGTTATTCAATTGAGAAGCTGTCTGCTTGGGTACTACAAGCCGGTATTACGCTTTGTTCTTCGAAGGGCATTGCCAATGGTAGGCGCTTAGCGCATACCATCATACGGTCATCTCCTTGAGATACACCCACACTCCTTACGTCTGGGGCATTTGAAACAAAGTCCGCCATGTCGAACGCTCCACTTCCCTCGTCGTTCGACGGAAACAAGTACGTGACATCTCCAGCCCCTCCTCCATACTTTCACTGAACCTTGTCTAGGGATTTCTATGACGAAAACCGCTGGCAGAAATTCTCCCGCCGTCTCAAAGAAGAACCCCTCATCCCCCTAGGATGCCTCGGCACCTGCTACGCCCTCTACTGCGCCTCGCAATCCATCAAAGCCGGCGACAGCGTAACCACAAATCGCATGTTCCGCTACCGTATCTACGGCCAAGCCTTCACTCTTGCAGCCCTCGTCGGCGGGTCCTACTATTACAATGCGGATCGTATGCTGAGAAAGGAGTATGTGAAGCTGCAGACGGATAAGAAGGCGAAGGAGAAGAACGAAGCGTGGATTAGGGAGTTGGAGGTAAGGGATCGGGAGGATAAGGATTGGAGGGAGAGGATGGGGAAAGTGGCGGAGGCGAGGAAAGAAGAGGCGGAGAGGAGGTTGAAGGCGATGGACGAGAAGAGGAGTGAGAATGGGGGAGGTGGTGGGGCGATTACGAAGGCGGTGAAGAAGCTGAAGGGGGAAAGGAAATCGGCTACGGAGGCGGCCGTGGAGGCAAAGGTTGAGGTGGAGGAGGAGGCGAAGGCTGAGGCCAGTACTGGATGATGGATGGGATGCATGAAATATGGAGCATTGGGCAGGAAAGCGCTTCGCATTGGTGGCGTTTGGAAGTGTGTTTTCTATGGCGTCTATCTCATGTCCTGAGGTGTCCCCGCGCAGACGCGTTCCTGGATTGAATTGCGAACCAATTGACTGCCGCTCCGGGCTTCTAATCATCCACCGAAAGATGGTGAAGCTTCTGGGGCGGAGGCTCGAGTATCCCATTCCAGCGGCCATCGATATCTACATCGTACCATCGCCCTGCGAGCTGCGAGCTGCAATCCCTGTATTCCACCAATATGCGGTGCCGAAACCTTTATCCTCCTGTGATCGCAGCGATCCATCGCCCCACAATTCACCCCTGCCGCTGCTTATGCTTCGGATTCTTCGAGCAAATTATATAAACATACCCCTTCCGACGCACACTCTACACTCACTAATCAGCAACATCCCCACCCCCCTTCTCAACAATCCACCAACCTTGCAAGCATCGCACAGCTTCTTCACGCTACTCCGCACCTTCATGCCTCTTGATTGCGCGAGAGTCTGCGACTGAGAAGCTGGTAATGAGGGTCTTCTGATCGAGCGGCATATTGTGGAATGGGTGCGGTGATATGTTGAGAGGGCTCGGTGGGATGAGGTGGTCGCGGGGGAATTTGAGAGTTGCAGGGCTCGAAAAGGCAGGGTCTTTGGGAGGCTTGTGTAGGTAGTGGATTGGAGAGGTTTTAGGGAGCGGAGTAGCGTTCGTGGTTGAAGCATGGTGGGTGGGCGGAGATGTTGGAAGTGAGGCTTTGCGGTATGCGGCCAGCGACGGGCGCCAACAATGAGTACGGACAATGATGGAAAGACCAGACCAGAGGCTCAGGAGTTAATGAAAGATACTGATGATTTTGTCGCTGCTACGAGGTGTTTTTGAGTGAGTTGTATGATTGTTGGTTTGGGAGGTTGCGGATCGCCTCGGCAAATTCCGAAAGGGTACGTTATGGGAATATCAGGGGCGTTCAGAGTTCACTGCATCGTATAGATGCGATCTCAATGCAATGGACGATGCGGATATTTTACAATTCCCCTGATGATCATTCGGTATGCCCTGAATATCAAAGATCGATTGCGTTGGAACGTTGAATTCTCATCGATGGAGGGATCAGGAATCGCGAATGGTAGTACATTTACAACGGGTATGCTTGCTGATTGGCACATTAACCCATGCTCCCACCACTGGCGTTGTGATTTCCAACTAATCCAGCCATCTCCAAAAGAGCCCTATCAGCGTCACGGTCCTTGCCCAGCCGTACATTCTTACGAGCTTCAGCTTCCCTCTCCTCGAAAGCCCAAGCTGCTTTTTGCTTCTCAGCTTCTTCGTCACCACCACAGCCCCATACCTCTAGGCTTTCAATCTCAAATCTGTCCTGCCAATCGCTCTTCCTCGTCTGGCTTGGATGGAACGACCCTCCACCGTGACTGTCATGCGTGAAAACACCAAACTCTAAAGCTTCATCCAGTAGTAACGAGACTGGTCCAAGGGCGACGTGGCGGTCGAAACCTGACACTTTTGACCTGGCCGGTGGATTGCCAAAGCCTATCCCTGACTTCGTGAAAGTAGCATAATCTCGGCTGATAATGCTCGCTCTGAAAACTTCATGTATTGGCTCCAATTGGAACAGCAAGCTGTCAGTACCGCCAATAGCTTCCTTGTGAGTCTCTTTCCATGGGACGTCGAGATACGCGCCGAAGAGGACACGTCTCCCGTTGTTGTTACTACCCGCCACACCGTCGGGAAAACGCTTTGGTGGTAACGCATCTGCGAAAGCTCTCTGTGAACTCCCTTGAGATTCTAAAGCCAGTCGTTTCCCGGCCACCAGGAGAATGCTCGGAGCCCGCCAGTTGAACACCTTTTGCTCGAAGGATCCAATACTGAACCCAGCATCTCCTCCAAGATACAGAGGGCGTAAGCGACGAAACAACGAGTCACCCTTGATGAAGAATGACAATTGGCTCAGAATGTTGAGGTCAAGAATCTCGCCTTCGTGTGGCAGGAGTGGCTCAAGGGCGCCCTTGGGCTCTTCCGGTAAAGCAGGGGATGCTAAAGGCGTGGAGGAGCTTGACTGTATCCGCCGTGAGAGATCTATGTTCTTACTGAATAGAAAGTGCTCAAAAAGTGGATTGAGACCATCAAACATGTAAGGAAGAGATGCTGCGATGATCGCATTGAAGGAACGGTAGAAAATGCCGGCATTCTGCTCAGGGGTGAAAGAACATACTATGCAGTCAGCGATCCTTCGCAAGCCCTCAACCCGTACCTGGGCCATTCGTTGAGCATGTTTCGTCAGGCTTTCTTCTGCGTTCAATGGGGCAATGACCAGAAGAAGCATAATTAGCCTTTTCAAGTTATCAACAGGGATTTGCGCATGATTGATCTTTGTGTCATCGCGTTGATCTTGCTTGAAAACCTCTATGGCGTCTAAGGAGTCCAGAGCAGCCAACGCTAACTCGTCATCATCTTCTTCCTCTTCATCGTCGTTGGCAGGATCGTCGACCGAAAAACCTGCTACATGACTTCGAGGAGGCTCGATAACTGAGTCATCCGCAGCCTTCTCTTGCTTTGGAGCGTCTAGCACATCTTGCGGCGGCTTCTCATACACCGAGCTCATTCGGCGATCGAAAACAGCGAGGCTCCGGAATAGAAGCTTGTTGCGGTCTGACTTCCCTCTCTTCAAAACCTTTCCGTATCTCTCGGTCATGATGACGACCACCTTCAGCAAGGCGTCGATTGTAAGGATACTAGGCGCAAGGCTCGGAAAGGGGAAGGCTCCTAGATAAGTGGCCATCTGGTATATCACCGGTCCTGGGCCGAGTGCATCTGGTACGGCCATAAAAAGGAAGCTGTTTAACGTCTCTTCTTTCCAATAATGGATGCCATCTTGGTCGTCGGCCAGCGATCGGAATATTTCTTTGAAGTGAATAATCTCTAACGGAGTGAAGCACTTCTTTGCAAAGCGCAGGGCCAGGTCATGGCTCAGCTGTTCTGCTTCGCTGTTAAGCTAGCCATTGAGTCTATCACGAATGGCGTACCCGTAGAAATGCGAGCACCCTGTTCATCCGAGTGTCCCTGGCCCATAGCTGTCTTCGCCACAGCGGCATCCAGTTGACAGCTACAAAAGGGTTCTAGTCATTCTTGAGATCTTCACCACGGCGGCATCCAAGTTGACAGCTACAGAAGGGTTCTGGTCATTGTTGAGATCGTAAACTTGAAGACGCTCGGTGGTAGTTAGTTCTTGGCGTCGGACATCAAGGATCGTTATCTAAGTAGATAAGATAAGGCCAGCCTCGGCTCCCATGTCCTGTGGCTTGTAAACGGCGAAGACACAGACAGTAATTCTCACTTCAGATGGTAGGCGCGGCATGGCGCTGGTTTTACTTGTTGGCTAGGAATTCTAGAGAGCTTCCTGGTGACGGGTCGCCGTCTTAACGACCCCGCCGTGAATTCATTAGGCTACGGTACTTCTCGGGCCCTTGCATCTTTATGATTACACAGTGACCCATCGTCTGCCTCTACCTAATCCCCACTACTGAAGGGTCATGCCACCGATCCGCCGATACCTCCGTATCACGCAGTACTCAGTGCTCGAATGCCGCATCTATTTGGATAATCCCGCCGACGCCCAGCGATGGCTTCTAAATCCCCGAGCTCCAGTGTTGCCTCGCGTCATTGAAGCTGTACGACCCTTGGTTCTACCGAAACTTCGAGAAGAAAATGCAAGGGCGAAGTCCGGAAAGGGTGGGAAGAAGAAGGGTTGGAAGGACGTGGTAGTTGAGGGTAAGTGAGTAGCCGTATCTAATGGCATGTGGCGTGGCGGACTATTACTCCCGAAGCTGACGCTGAGCGACAAAAGAGGATTTTGAGGTCGCTGTCTTCTTGACCGAAACAAGTTCGAGACATGCGCTTTTAAAGAAAGACAAGAGAGCGAAAAGCGAGAAATCATCGTTGGGTATCACAAAGGGCAGACTGACCGGGGCCGGGACACAGGATGTGCCTGTGGATGTTGAGGGAGGGACAGATATGCCAATGGTCAGAGAAGAAAGCCAAGAAAACGCGGATACGGCCCTCGGAGACATAGCTCTCGCTCGAAACAGTCCTATCAATGGAGACGCGCACGCCGCGCCGCAGGGAGGGAGAGATCCTTTGTTTGTCTCGGAGGGTTCGGAAGATGAGCAGTTCCAGGCTCAAGGAGATCCACTTCCAACAAACGAGAAAAAGGAGTCTGTGCCCATTGGACAGGGAGATCGGGAGGACGACAAGAAGAAAATGGCGCTGAACACCACGTACGATGGGTTCACAATTTACGGACGAATATTGTGCTTGGTGATTAAGCGTCGGGGAAGTGCGCGAGGCAGGGAACAGGCGGGGGTTTCTGGGCAAGCCATGATGGAGGAGTGGATTGCATCCACACAAGCTGGAGAGGGGCAGATGATGGATGATTGAAGGATGGACCGCAAAGGTGTGTGTAATCTGTAGAAGTACCACGTCGCATCGAGATTCGAGATCGAATTATTGGCAATGCGCAAAGCAGCCGATAATCTAGCGAATCAGACCGTGCATCGCTGTGGGGTCAAATCAAAAATGCTTGGAAGGCAGCCATGCTATACACTTACATGCTCGTGCTACGTTGTTTGGAAAGGAAGGCCAAGCCGGTCTCTGCGTGCGATTGCCTTTTGTAGCCGAGGATCGTGTGTAACATCGCGCTTTCACATCAGAGACATATATCACAGGCAGATGTTACACAAACGAAAGGGGTCAAAAACTAGCAGCGCATCATGGATAAGTATATCCCACACTACCTTCAGACGACAGGAGACTACACGCTAAAGCCATTGTAAGGGCCTTCGCCTACCGAGATCGAGATGAAGTCAATCCGCCAAATCGCGATCTTGTCTAAACTTGCCCTTGGGGAGATAGTAGAAAACAGAACCAAGGTCGACGTGTGCCCTCCCCCCCTCATCTTCGCGTGCAATTTCAAAGCGTACCTGAGCCACTGATTAGGATCTGCGATCTCATCAGGTTTACTCATTAGTGATCCAATCTCTGAATCCAATTTGTAACCATTCTTTTTCGGAGTGAGTGTGTGTCCTCTCTTGAGGTTGCATACTTAAGCAGGAAGCTGATTTCCACAATCTATTTTTCGCTCACCGGAAATGAGACGCCACAAACTGTGGCCTTCATGGAGTCATCTGCAAACGAGATCGAGGCTATTGCGCGCACTGGGCACTCGCTTGTGCTTTCCTGCATCTGTGGCTAAGACAACGGTGTGGTGTGGGTGTGGGGCGAGAGCCCGACGCTTTGGGTCAAGAAGAACAACTGGGGAAATTCCCATGACATGCAGCTTGCCCCGGCCCCCCTAAATGAAGGGGTTAGGCATATGCGGGAAGCCCGGCGACTGCTTCTGTGTTCTGGCTCATAGGCTTGAGAGTTGAGACCAACATGCAATCAGGCTCAGCGTGAGACAGCATGATGTTGGTAGAAAATTGCAGGTGTCTCGGGCTTTCAGCTGGTGGAATCAGGAATGAGACTGAGAGTACAGGTCAAGTGATGGTCCGTCGTGGCGGCGAGCACCTAGCTGCATTTACCACGTGGACTTCCTCTTTTCCCCTGCAGACGATGATGCAGGCTTTCGGTGTGATGGGGGTTTAATCAGCCACATCTACAGGGTTTACTCACTGTAACCGTCTTGATACTCTCTCCAGTCATATCGAACGGTTCTGTTTTCGGAAAACTGCTGATGCTCCAGGATGGGGGCTGTTGTTTTGAATTGAGATACGAGGCACTTGTCAGCAATTGCCGCAGCCAAAGGCCGTACTAGTAGCAGAAAATGGGAAGAGACCAAGGCACCAGCAATACGTGCGGTCCCAGTGGGAGCCAGCAATCCTTTCGCCCCCAGACAGCCAGACGCAAATCGCGACTAATGTTGCCACACAACCTCGACCATTTCAAAAACAGTGTTCATGCTATCAAGCCCTGATTTCAGAGACCGGTGCTATCTAATCAGTTCTGTTCGGAAGGAAGACCGAGGGGTTTGCTGAAATTGAGTTCCGAAGATGCTTGGTTTCACCTTTGTTCGGATAAAGTTTGCTAAAGAACGAACGCTGGTCAGGGCCCAATATGTTCCACAGGATATGTCCACAGGATGACAAATTGGCAATGCACTTCAAATGATGCTATATTAATACCGCACAAAATTCGGATGGAAGGGTAGCAATATCGATTTATTAGGGGGTGTGAAATAATTTCACCGCAAGTTACCAACGAAAGCAGCCGGCTTGTTTCGAGAAGGTGTGTGACGCCAGCACTCTAATTCCCGTAGTCCCGGACGTGAAACAGCCACACGTCGGTCGGAGAGACCTCCAAAGAACGAAATAACGGCCTGATAGCAGCTTCGTCATGACTCGCTGACAGGGTCGAAGTCTTCGACTTTCAGCATCCCGCGTGCACGGACATTACAAAACCTGATAGCCATCGAGCCTCATCAGCATGTCAACACGAGTAAGAGCTAGGGTGGAATAGCGGGTTGCGTACTTCTACGGGCACAGCGGTTGCAGGGATCAGCGTATCCCAACTTCCCAAGTCCCGCCCATGGTCCATGGCTGGCTTCGTATCATGTGGCCAATTTTTAGACCGCTCAATCCACCCACCACCTTCAGCCCTGTTGCATAATCTCAATCTCTACGTCCGAACGCGTCACCGCAACTCTCTCCTTTACCATTCCTCTTCCATCCGGTTTGGATTGGCCAGTACCCCTGTCCATCAGCTAATTTGCGCCCTGAATGCCTTCACGAACAGCTGCCTAGCCCAATTGACCCACGGATGTAAACGGCGCTTGCTTTGGTGTCCGCTGAGCGATAGGGATGGCATGCTATTGCTGGGCCCATAAATACTTGCCGTCTCTCCTACAGTCTAAGAATTATTCCCTCATCGTCTTCAAGCATTGAGTACGGAGTATCATCAGTTGACTCAACATACCAGATCTACCCCGTTTCTAGCCCCTCGGGAGCCCATACCCTCGTACCAAATTTGCTGCTCAGCTGTTTCTTCATTCCGAACACAACCATTCAAACACCTATTTTAGCCGACGAGCCCGCTCCCCCTTCCCCATCACAATGCCTGCTCAATACCACGGTCTCTCTCATCCTCAGTATCCTCCCTGCCCAGGACCACCGCCGAACCGACCTTTGCCACAAATACCCAAATTCAAATAGGACGAATTCTGGCAAAGAAAAGCCTTCCCAAGGAAGACCACATCACTCTCTCGTATGAGATAACTTCTACCTCTATCACTTCACAATCTATATCATCGAACGGCACCCACTTGGGGAGAGCCACAGCGCTGCAAGCAGCTCGATTGACACCAACACCTCGAAAATACGATACCTTCGCTAGCTGCCGGACAGCAGCGATGGCATCATTGCACATAATCAGGGAGGACTATAAGATATTTTGGGTTATCGGCACATCCCTTCGCAGTCTGGACGGTACTGGCAAACGCACTGTCTCACCTCTCAAAACCTGAGGTATAGACGACATTATCACACCTTACATAACCGCCTCCGCGTCTCGGCCTCCTTCCATCTCGTAATCAACGAGTCGGCCCTCTGTCGGTTGTTCAACCTATCAAAGCCAATCAAAACAGCAAACCGGTAGACATCTTTATTGGGCGGCCTTCACGTATATACGCGGTCTCACCACCAGGAGCAAGGACGATCATATATTCACTATCAATACAGAAGGCTGGTCCTGCCGCCCGATCTCAGGACTCCTTCATATTCAGAACGACATCGTGAGATGGCCGAAGCGAAGCCCTTGGCGTTTGTGCGTGGTCGGGTCAGTGGTGTGGGAAGACATGGGGTCGTATATTGTGGAGCGATACACGCTGGGGAAAAGGATATCATTTGCACCCGTACTAGGTACATGTAGGTAGAATCAAATTTCCGACATGTAACACTCTATACCATGCACCGGCAGCAACAGGTGCACTTTGTCGTGGCAAAAGCCTGATGAGACATTTCTTTTTGGTTCCCCTCACTCCCAAGTGTCGCTCAACGGTTATTGTCTTCGAGGGCGCGATACACTTTGACTTTTTGCCTCTTCGGCAATGGATTTTCACTGGTTTATTTCCCCAGTGTCATATTGTCGACACGTTTCTTGAGAGTGTCCAGGACTAGGTGGCGCCATTGAAAGTGCACCTTGCCGGCGTATAGGACGAAGCTCTCCACTTGCGAGCGCTGCTGAAATATGAACCACGTCAAAGAATCACTCGGCCCCTTATCCCATGTCCTATGAGTCGACATGCACAATCCTATGAACAATCGACGGTCTCAAGATTCTAAGCGTCAGAAAGCCAATCTGAATCCCAAACATGAGCATGAAGCCGGAAAACAGGGAAAGGCAACATCTGTCGCAGACGTAAGCACACTTCGAGCTGACAGGTGTCATGTCAGCATGAAGGATAATGAAGGCTAGCTTTGCCGATTGAGTCGGACGTTTGACAATTGAGGTCTAAGATATACGGTCGGTGTTTCGTTGCAAGTCGCGATCCTCTGATACTTTTGTATTGCGTAACTGGGTTTTCATCACGGCTTGACGCTGGTTAGTTGATATGGAAGTGGTCCATATTGACATCGATGTGGAGCAGTGCAGCCCGAGAGGTAGCTTACGCTGACTCAAATGATGGAGCTGGGGATGATCATTTACATTTCAGGGAGCCATGCAACCACCAAGGGAATGAAACTTCGGATTTCCTTGCGTGACGAAACCACTGTGCGATTATATCAATCTTTGACACCCAAACCGATCGATGTTTCGATACGTCAGTGGTGGTGGTGGTAGAGTGAGCGATTGCAGTTGTAATTATCTCCAGGTCCCTGATCCAAACCCGGGTCGGAGCTTTTTGTGTTTTTATTACAACATGGTCCTTCTTGCGACACCCGTCAAACCTCCGGTTTTGATGTCAAGAAAAAAGGACTTTATAAACATCGGAACTTGAGTTCACTGATTTGTTACCCTGACCGGATACACGGGCCAAATTCCGCTAGCGTCTTGGCAAGGAATCCCAACGAACCCTGCAGCTGCAGCTGCAGCATGTTGCAACCCTCAAGGCGCTTTTGGTACCATAAGGTAAGGTACCTTACTCCGTACAAGGTTTAGGATCATGGTGCTTGAATTACACATTTGGGGCCCCGCTTTCTCGCTACCTTCAATCGATCCTCAATGTCTCGCCGCTATCGTTTACCTGCAACAAGTTGTACCTCGTGATGAGTGGGAGCTGATAGCCAGCTGCGATGATGCCCTCAGTCCTACGCGTTCGTTTCCTCGGTCCCATTTGTAGCTCATCCTCCAACAACGGACTTGGGGGCTACTCCATGTTATTTGCCAGCTGCTAATCTTTCCCTGACCTATTAGAGTCTCTGCCTGCTCTGCGAGATGGCTCACAATGGCTAGGAGGTTTCCGAAACATAATCGATCACCTGAGCAGCCGATCAGACCGCCATTGGGACCTGGACTCCGACCATTACTTCCCCAGAGCCAAAGCGGACATCACAGCGTACGTGCCGCACTCAGATAGATTGCCAAGCTGAGCTCGACAGTTTTACATCCTTCGTCGAAGCCCACGGCCAGCCCCTCCTCGACCTCAGCCTCTACGTTTCAAGCGAGAATTATACCTCTACAACCCGACCAGCGTTATCTCGGCTCCTTCAATGGCCTGGTCAATGGTTTGTCTCGCCGCAAAAGCGCTCAGTTGTGAAAGCCCGAACCGACCACCTCGGCCTTTCGTCTCTGGACCTTGATACAACAATAGATTCCCAGAATAAGCCCAACATACCCTCAGAATCCGATTTGATACCTCAATCTCTTCGCATCTCGAGACAGACGATCACGAGTCTAGCAAAACAGCCACAGCACGCTGCTCGCTTCCGTCTCGATGCGCTAGCCGACGCCTTCTATGAGCCCTTGCAGGAGCTGCTCGGCAAGAAACGCTACATGTTGTCCAAAGACAACCCGTCAAGCCTGGACTGTGTAGCCGTGGCTTATCTAGCACTCGCTCTAGTTCCTCTGCCTCAGAGGTGGTTGGCTGATATCATGACATCTCGGTATCCGGACTTGTGTTCTTACGTGAAAAGGCTGACAAAAGAATCCTTCGGTGGGCCAGTTGAAATTGAGGCTGCCTTGATTGGATCGAGAGGGGACGACAACAGCATACAGGATTCACATACCGAAGGCTGGCAGAATCGCAGGAAGCTTCCGTGGGTAATCCCAGCGCAGAAGGGTTTGCTTGATGCAGGGTCTGCACTCTTATCCGGGACCCTTTCTTCTCTGCCTCTGGCCGGACACTTCCGCAGCGACCGTATCCTGCTCGCAAATGGCAGATCTGGTCAACGCAAAGACGCTTCTCAGTCTTTCATTCTCCCAACATTACTGGCACTTGGCTCCTTCTTCGCTGCCGGATGCGGTCTTCTGCTGTACTCTGACAACTCCAAACAGCCAGCGCCATCTAGAAAGAATCTTTCTGAAATGGGTGACGCTGGAGCTATGCTAGGCATTGGCCTTTTTGGTGGCTACGGTGCCAGCCAAGGAGACGAGAGGAAACGCGAGGGCAGAGTGCCGGTTGGATTAGACGTGGATGTCGGAGTCAACGAAGCGACAGCAAGATAAGGTTCTACGGCGCGCCCTACGCCTGCATCTAAAAGCAAACACGGTTGCCACTCAATAGACCTGAAAACCCTTGGTTGAAGTTCCAGAGCAAAGAACTGCTCCAATGCTGACTGATTGGTAGGTCTCGACACTATCTCGATTGGAAAGAGTCGGAAGAAGACGATGCACGAGCAAGGATGGTAAGGTATGGGCTATCTCGTGCGTTGATAGGATGCCAATCCTAAGGGCTGATGGAACCGAGAAGCAACTGCTTTGCACTCCGAAATAGCGTGTTGAAGAATTGGCGGTGGGCTGAGAGGCCAGTGATGCCTAATCTCAAAACGACGAAAAGTTCTTGAATTGATATGTCTCAATCGAAGGACCTGGAGGAAGCAACGAGAGAAGGTTTCTGAAATGGATCTTCAGCGGCGAATCAACACCCGCTTGGTTCAGCGCCTAGGGTGCTATTCCGGCCAAAACATGGTCTTTCAAACCGATGGACATCTCCTCCGGACGCAAATGCCCACTTCCTATGCCAGGAAACCAGATAATCACTCCATCGTGGCCCCACGCAATGTGCATAGAGCGGACGATTCATTGGAACGGAAGATTTACCCTGTGAACAGTGCAGCGTCTCAACGGGTTCAACGGAATAATCGTCAGGGCTCTATTATGATGCGCGTCGGAAACTCGAGCTTTGCCCCACTGGATAAGACCACGTTATGCGCTGTACTTTGGTAAGTCTACCATATCGTATTTAGACTTTCCAGAATCGAAGATCCCTCAAGGAATCCATTCCGACTGTGTACCTGCTTCTATCTTGCATTTGATAAGCGACAAGCGCCGTGGATAAGCCCACGTGTTGTGTCTTCCTTGCAAGCATCTTAGCCTACCATCTGAAGCGACGTGGGATCCATGCGATTCTACAGAACGTATCCTTCGAAGGGCCCACCTTTATCATGCGAAGGCCCATGACATGGCGATGCCCATGTCAACATGTCATGGCTGCGCAAATTTCATATATCAACGATATCTGTACCCTCCTCTGTGGAGCAGGAAGCGAAGATGCTGTCCTCAACACTCAGCGTTATATCCTTCATTCTTCTAGTCTCCTTTTCTCTCTACACGCACGCCCTTCCCAACCCGCCGTCTGTCGTCTCTCACCTCATTCCCCGCACCCAAGATGAGACTTCATTCCTCGGGCCAAATTGGGACGTCACAATTACCCCCCAAGCAATCTGCCTCCCCATCGCTACCGCCGCCGTGCACCTCCTAAACTTTTACGATTCCGTATGAATCCTTCCCCTTTCCCAAATCTCGCCTCTCCAGCCTCCAATCCTTCCTTTCTCCTCTCACACCCTCACCAAACCGTGAACTAACCCCGCACTCCCCCAACACACAGCTCGCCACCGCCGCCGCGCAAACCCCATCCCCACCGCTCCACTTATTCCGCTTCGTAGTCCGCAACCTGTCCATGGAGTTCTACTGCGCGCAACAGCCGATTCCGTGGGGGATCGTGGTGCATATTGCGAACCGGATGAGCGATTTCGTCAGGAAGGGGTGGAGTGCTGGGGAGTGGGAGCTTAGGCTGGTCAATCAGGCCGCACAGATGGCTATCATTGTGGGGATGAAAGTTGCGGTGGGCGGCCTGGCGCCTGAAGGCCCGGGGACACCGGCAGCGGTGGACACCACCGGGGTAGCACTGGGTGGCGACTGAGGAAAGGACCAGGAAGGGTGTTACGAGGGCTTTGAGAGAGCTAGGTGGGTGGCGTAGGAAGGTGTTGGGAAAAGTATACGCGGAGTCAAGGCCAAGAGGGTTCTATTATACGATATCTTTGGTCAAGTCAAAGGACAGCGACGTTAATGCTCTCTGCTGAAAACAATCGATGGCATTCTTATCAACCCTGCGCTCTCTCTGGTTTATTTCCTACCGCAATTGGGCCAGCCCGTCTTCCCTATGCAGCTCTGCGCGTACTTGGGAAGCTGATGGAACACGGAGGGGTTAAAGCAATCCGGAAAGGCCTGAGGCCCTGGATCCTCCATACATGAGTTAGAAATATTCCTTTATATAATTCATTCAATTTTTCTCCAAGATACTGTGATAGACTAACACAGCTCAAGTCTCCTCTCAAGACATGCACTGTCTGTGACAAGACCTCCGTCCACTCCCATCTATCATTTCCTGCTACTATTCTACCTATGTTTCTTCTCTCAGAACGGGAGCGCTTCTACGGTCAATAATCCCAATTTTCATGGTTATCGTCTTGCGCATTTTTGTCTACCTCAGGTCGCATTTTCGTCCCCAACGCCTCTAATACCCGAAGGCAAATCCCTAGCTGAGCTTGCCTCAGTACTCAGACCTGGCTGCAGAAAAAACCTTGAACCCTAAAGTGAGCCCTAAATACTCGCTTAAGTTAGGGCGACGCTAGGGTTGAAGCTAGACAACAGCTTATACGCAATGGTTTGAACTAGATTTTAGTACGCCTAGGCATATTTAAATTCGATATAAAGAATATTTTAACAAATTTTCAAGTTTTTTTTGCAATAGATCTAAGAGCAATATAATTTAATTTAGAAAAAAATCGACTTTTTTGCTAATAAATGTATTAAGATTGTTTTTTTACAATTTAAGAATATTGTTAATTAATTTTATTGCGCAATACAATATTAATTATAGTTATTATAAATATTATTGTTGTTTGATTTGCTATTCTTGTCTATGCTCTATCTAATAATGCTAGAATTAAATATATATTACATTTAATGCGTTCTTATTGTTGTCTTCAAGTTGTAATAATTAAAAAGATTAAAAAATCTAATATCTATTACACAATCTTTAAGCTTAATTAGATTTTATACTTTATATTCGAAGCTTTTTACAATTCTATAATTTAAGCAATCGATTAATTGACAATTTTACAAATATTTGAATCTACTCAATTGCTATTATTGTTATATATTAAATACTTTATAAATTGATGCAAAAACAATAAACGCATTTAAAAATAACAAAAACGTTAAAAAAATACAAATAAGTCAAAAATATATTAAGACAATTGTGCAAAATTGTTTTAACTTCGAAACAAAACAAAAGTAAATTAATAAATTAACGCAAACAATAATCGACAATTTGATTATTATAGCAAAGACTAATTTCGAGAAAAATTTACTATTTTAGATAACGCTATTTATATTTAATATTTTAAAAACTATGTTAATTATTATATTGTTATTAACTTTAAAAAATAATTAATATAAAAAGTTAAATAGTACTTCAAAATATAAACTATTAATATTAAACAATAACAATAACAACTCGAAGACGCAAAATAAAATAAAATAAAATATTTTTATATACAATTAACTATGTTATTAATATTAAAACAAAAAAAAATAGTTACATTAATTTTATTCTAGTATTTATTAGTTCGAAAATTGCTATTAGTTAATATTTTAACAACAAAATATTAAGATACGAATCTTTTTCTTTCAAACTATATATGCTAATTATTAACAAACTTTATTTGATTAAAAAATAGCAAAAGTTTAGAATTAAATATGCGAATTTTAATATATTTTGAATACAACTATTGATCGAAATTTTAATATTAAAAGTATTTGCTATTTTGAACAATAAGATCGAAAAAATAATTCGAAATCAATTGTTACAAACTTATTAAAGCTATACTAGTGGTTTAGGTTCTACGTTGTTAAGCAAACTTGCTATTATGTTTGTTATATTCAAGAAACGAACAATTTAAGCATAATATTCGCAATATTCGACAAACAAATATCGCAAACAATTATATTTATATTGTTCGACAAACAAACAAAATAAACAATTAGTACTTTCTTAATATATAGAAACTAGAATACGACTCTCTTAAGAATTGTGTTCAACTTATTATAGATTTTTACTTATTGTTACTTTGATTTATCGAATTTCTTTTAAGATTTATTAAATATAAAAATTGTTTATAATTGCAAATTTTTGTTATTAAGTAATTGCTTGCATTATCTAAAGACGTTTATAAATCTCTTTAATAGCACAATTCACTTTAATATTTTCGAAGAAAATACTAGCATAACATTTTAAACACTTTAAGAATGTTTATATTAAATTAACGCGCTTTTATCTTAAACACTAGCTTATTAATATTACGTTAATTATCAATTATAAAAAACGACAAGATTAAAATTAATAAAATTAATATCTATTATAAAAATTGTATCGATCTAGAGAATTAACTTATACAAATAAATATTTATTTTATCTTTTATTTTGTTTTAGCAAACTAAAAGACAATTTTTGTATTAACATTTTTTAAAGAAAGAGTTTAGCATTAACTTAAATTAAATTTACAAAAATACTTAAAAAACAATAGCGAAAACTCTTGTATAATATTGATAGATTTTAATAATTTTAAAAGAAAGCTTCGAAGAATCTTTAAAATATTTAACAAGAAACAAATTATAAAAAAAGTAATTTAACATTTAATTTAACAAATCTTTGTAATAGATTACGTTGTTAAATTTTAAAAATATATTAATCTAATTAAATAAAACAATATCGCATTTATAACAATGTTTCGATAAGATTTTAAAGACAATCTAAAGAACAAAATTATATATAATAAGAGAACTCTTAACAATATGTTTAATCTTATTAAAGTAATTATTGATTTTAATAACAAATTATATAAAAAAGTTATAAAAAAAAGATACAATCAATTTTAAGAAAAAGCAAGAATTTTTTTTGAATTAGCAATAAAATATTAGCAAGAAAAATTTCGTTTTAACTAGAAGTATAGTAATCTCGATTATTGTAAGCTTGCATCTATAAAATTAGATTTTATTTAACAATATAAAGAAAAAAAAATTAAAAAAAAACAAAGTAACAAATTTTAAAAAACGTACTATTTATATAACAAATCGAGTTACTTTGCAAGAGATTATCAATTACAAAACTTAATAAATTGCTAGTAGATTAATGCTATATTAAGAAAGATACTTAATAGCTAAAACAATATTAAAAAGCAAATTAACACAAAGACGAACACTTTTAAGATTAAATCGAATAACAACTACTATTTAATAAAAAACTCAAATTAGTTATAGAAAGTTCTAGATAAAATATTATTAAACAAGACATTCACATTTACGCAAAAAGTAAATTAAATACTTAATAAAATTATAAGAGCAAAACAATTAAAAATATTATATTTTTATTTAGCAACAAACTTCGACAACAAATATAATTAAAAAAACTTTTACAAATATCTAAACAACATTACAAAATATCTCGAAACTTTAACTAATTTATTAAAGAAAAAAGAAATAAAATAAATTATAAATAAATGCAAGAAAACGTTAGAAAGCAACGCTACTATTAAAAGAGAAATTCTTAATAAAATTGAATAACAATTAAGCAATGTAAGTTTATTTCGAAAAAAAATAAAAAAAACAAAGAAACATGCAACACTTAGTTAAATAAAATACTATAACAACTTATACTAGACTTATCTAAAAAACAAAGAAGAAATCAATTAATTTTTTAAAAAATTAAAGTTATTAACTTAGCATAGAAAGAAAGCTTAACGCAAACAAGCGCTTAAAGCAAAAATTATAATATTAAAACAAGAAAAAGTTCAAATTCTTTAATAAAGAGTATATTAGAGAAATATAATATGTTAGCTCAATAGTAGCAACTAAATTTAATAGCATACGCACAATGTTTTATTATATTAATTAAAATCAATAATTGTTAATTTATCGCAATAATCGATTTTAATACAATAAATAATTTTATAATTAAAGTTTTTATTAAAAGAAAAGAGTACTCTACTTAGAAGAAGTTTAACGCATATAATCTAATAATTGTAGATAAAAACTTATTATTTAACAAAAATAAATAAATAAATAAAGAAACAAAATTATTATTAATAGCTATTTAGCAATATTACAAGAAACTAATTTTTAATATAGTAAAAATAGTTATTTACGATATTGTTCTAGAAATGCTTTAATTAAAGTAATATAATTTAGAAATTAATTAAAATATACAAGTACTTAGATTTGCGCAATATAATTACGTAATTTATATTTAATCTACGCATCAATAACGTTCGATAATAAATAAAAGATTAAGTCGAAATTAATTGCAAATAGCAAGTTTACATTTTTGCAAAAAAACAATTTAACAAAGTTTAATTTAACAAATATTAATAAAGATTAATTAAATTACAAAGTTAAAATAAGTAAAAAAAATTACAAATTTTTTGAAAGTCTTAAACTATTTAATATAACAAAGAAATTGCTAAAGTATATATTACAAATATATAACAATTAAAAGCATTTATTTTAAGAAAAGAAAACAATAAAGATTCTCTCTAAATATTAATTGTAAAATTACAAAATTAAATTTAAATTAAACAAGCAATTTATGTTTAAACTTATATATACTTTATCTAAGAAAAAGCTCGAAGTACTTCGCAAATATTTAACAAAAAACAAAAAAAAAATTATTAAAAAATCTTAATTATAGACAAAATACTTGATTCTTTTTGTATTAAAAAAGAATAAAACTTTTTGTCTATATATTAATTACTAGAAGCTAAATAATATTACAATTAAGAATCGATATTTATTATTTAATATTAATAAACTTTGAAATTGATTATTTGAAGTAAAGTACTTTATTAAATTAAATTTACAAAAAGTATACAATTAAATTAAAATAAAAACAAAGAAAAAGTAAAAAATAGCTTTTTATATACAATATAAACTATATAAATACATAATAATGTTGTTCGAATTTACAAACATTTTAACAATGTATTAAGAAATAATTAATAATATATTACGATAATATTTGAATCAATTTATTATAATATATTTGAACAATATTATAATTTACTTAAAGATTTTGAAAAAATATATTAATTATATCTTCAAAATATTAAAATATTTAAACATAAAAAACTTATATTTTAAGCTAAAAAAATACAAATTTTATTAAAAGAAAATTAACTTTTTCGAATTTATTATTGAACAATATAAAGTATATATAAATTTCGAAAAACTACAAACAATTAAAAAATAAAAATTATTAATAAATATTAAAAAAGTACAATTCTTTTTAGATTTTATAAACTATAACAAGAAGTTTATTAAAAACTACTTAGCAAACGCAATATTATTAATAAATTTTACAAAAAAAAATACGTTATAATTATAAAAATTTATAGAAAAGAAACTATTTTAAAATCTTAAGCTAAAATATTTAAAAAAATTAGTATTAAAAATGTACAATTTGCAATTGTTAAGTAGAATTGAAATTAATATATTAAATTTAGTTATTAATGCATGCTTTAATTAGAGACATAAAGATATATAATATCTAATAATATATCTTTCGAAAAAACTTTTATTAGTTGAACAAAACTATAATATTTATAATAAAAAACTATTTGCTATAATAGTTTTCTTAAAATTATAAAAAATATACATAAAAAAATTATTAAAATTTACGATTTTATAAATTACAAAAATTTTATATACTTTATTATTATAAAGCAACTTAATAGAAAACAAATACAATAATTAGAGAGACTTAAATAGTACAAGTTTAAAATATAATATATTTTAGACAAAAATAATAATAAAGTAGACGCACTTAGTAAAAGAAATAATTATATAAAAACGAAAAAATTGTTTAATTATAACATATTTAAAATTAACAAAAACAAATTATTATTAACAAACAAATATAAATTAAATATTATATTACAAATACTTTAAGATAATACAAAAAAGTTTTTAATAAAAAAAGAAAAACTCTAGATATTTATTAACAAAATCGACAAATATATAAAAGAGCATTATAACGAATTATTGCAAAGACATCTAAAAGTAACAAAAATTCTTTAACTTTTACGTTAATATTGTTAGTTTTTACAAATAAGACAAGTTGTCAAAATATATATTAAACGATATCTTAATTATTAGCAAAACAAATATAATATATATGCGAACTATAACAAAATCTAATATTAGAAATTATCTAAATTGCTATAAAATAAAGTTACGATAAACTTTATTATTAAGTTGTCGAAATCGACGAATTTAGTAATTGAAGATAGATATAATTTAATATTAATAATAATTAATAAGCTTATTAAGTACTTATATATTATTGCATGCAAAGAGAAATTTATTGCAAAACAATTAAAATACATTATATTAAATTAACTTATATAATATTACAATATATTTAAGAGATTAACTAGTAACAAAGACAAGCTCTTTATATTTAACTATTAAAAGACGCTTTTTTTAATATTAGATACAAGACTTTAAATGTCTATTGTCTATTATCTAATTATAAATAATTAAATAGAAAGAACAAATCAAAGTTTTAAGCAATATTTGAGATACTACATTAATAATATTTATAGCAATTAAGTATTATTTTTATCTATAATATAACTAACATTTAATGCAAAGATTTTAAATATTACTAAAATAACTTTATTCTTCGTCAATTATAACAAAAAATTAAATCTTTTTAAGAAAAAGCGTACGTATTTGTTTGCGCAATTAGTTATCGAAAAAGTAGCGACATTAAAAAAGATATACGACAACATCTTAAAAATGTAAGAAAGATCAATTAGATATTAAAACAAAAAATAAAAAACAATATCTTAGCTAAAAAAGAAAGATAAAATATATTTTTTTATAAAAAATCTTAAAACAAGAAAGTTAAGCAAGAAATTAAATTATGTTAAAGTTAAATTGTTTTTTGTTAAGAAAATTAAAAAATTAGTCAATTACAAACTCGACTTACTTAAGAACGTCAAAATATTTTTAATATTTTATATTTTATTGTTGAAGCTAATAAACTTAATTACGTTTTTATAGAACATATTTTATTTTTATTTGCAAAAAAAGAATTAATTCGAAATCGAAAAAATTCTATAACAAAAAAATCAAAAGTATTTTATTAAATAAAAAAAATACTTTATTTTAAAGAATATATAAAAATCAAAAAAGAACCTTAATTGCTATTAAAATCTTTTAAAGAAATTTTATTAAAATAAAATATAAAAATAGTATTTTAATTTTAATTAGTCGAAAGTTAAAATTGTTTAAACAATATATCAAATAATAATTCGAAAGTCTTTGTAACAAACTTAACAAAATGTGCTTTATTTATTTTTAGATTGTTAATGTTTTTTTATTTTGTTACAATTATTTCTTTCTCTTTATTCTTTAGAAAATTTAGTTGTTTTTTTAGTCGACTTAGTTTTGTATACGCATTGCGTATTTCTTTCTTTAAGCGTATTTATTTTTTATAAATTTGTTTAATTAATGCAAGAAAAATCGTCAAATTGCAATTACAACTAGATCGCACACACTTTACATACTTTTTAGAATTATTATTTACACAATAGATTTTACTAAACATTGTACAATTACGATATAAACGCATCGCTAAAGATATCGAACTTAAAGCGTCAAAAAAATCTTTCTTTTAAGAGAAGAAATTTCTAGTATTAATCTTTTTTGAAAACATAATAAAGAGATATTAGATTTCGAGACAAAAACTCTAAGGAAAAGAAATAATGTTATAAGCTTATTAAAGTTGTATTAGTAATTTAAGTTCTACGTTGTTAAGCAAATCTATTATTATATTTGTTATATTTAAGAAGCAAGCAATTTGAGCATAATATTTGCAATATTTGACAAACAATTATTGCAAACAATTATATTTGCATTGTTCGACAAACAAACAAAGTAAATAATTAATATTTTCTTAATATATACAAACTAAAATACGACTCTTTTAAGAATTGTGTTCAATTTATTATAGATTTTTACTTATTGTTATTCTAATTTATCGAATCTCTTTTAAGATTTATTAAATATAGAAATTGTTTATAGTTGCAAATTCTTATTATTAAGTGATTGCTTGTATTGTCTAAAGATGTCTACAAATCTCTTTAATAGCACAACTTACTTTAATATCTTCGAAGAAAGTACTAGCGTAATATCAATATAGATTTGACGAGCAAACTATAGTACTACAAATATTATTAAATTGCTCTAAAATATTTTTGCAATTTATCAAAATAAAGAAGATAATTAAAAATATATTAAATTTTTAATTTTTTTTATCAAATATCTTGAAAAGCGTATTCGATATATTAAAAACAATAATATATATAAATAGTATTAATTTAATACTTTAAATTTGCGAGTTCTTTCAACAATAAATAAGAGATTTCGAATATTCGAAAAAAATTAATTAATAAATGTTTTTCTTAATAACATTAATAGTTAAAAGTAATAAAAAACGTATTTAACGCATTTTTAAGAAAAAATTGTATTTATATTTATTTTCTAGAATTTTAATTTGTATCGAAATCTATAAAATAAAAATAAATAATCTAAATATTAGACAAGTTATTTAATAACTTATATTTAGAAATATTAATTAAATATATTAGCATCTTAAATGCGCAAATTAATATATTAAGAAATAAGTATATTTTATAATATTATATTTAAAGTAGTATATAAAGTTTCGAATCTTTAAAGTGTTAATTAATTTTAAAAATATTAATACTAATCTTGTTGCAATTATTAAAGAAATAAATAGTACTAATAATAAAGTATTTAAAGAAAAAAACAATATTAATAATTAAGTAATAAGTTTTAATAGAAATATCTTGCAATTAAAACAAAATGTTAATAGAAACAACGCAATCGCGTTAATAAATAAATTAGATACTATATATTGTTGCAATTTCGAAAAGAATATATAAAAGCTAATTAATATTTTAAATAATTGTTATCGAAAAATTAAATTGTTGTACTTTAATAACAAAATAATTAGTAATATAAGTTTTGCAAAGTAGAACAAAATTTAGTTTAAATTATATTGTTCGAGTTGCAATTCGAACAAACAAATATTTATTATTTTTTATAGCAAAATTAATATTTAGAATACTTAAGTATTAAAAAAGAAAATTTAATTTAAAAACAATTAAAAAGCTAAAAAACGCAAAAAGCTTATATAGTATTTTTTGATTTTTATTTTAAATTCTATTTAAGCTTAATTATATTTAATAAGATATTAAAGAATTTAGTAGTTTAAAACAAATATATAATTGATAAAGTAACTCTTAAAAAAATTACAAAAAATATATAGAGTAACGCAAAGTAATACAATGTTAAAATACTTACAATCTTAAAACAAAATTAACAATTAAATATTAAATCGAATAAAATAACTGCAATAAGATTGCGTAACAAATACAAAATTAATAGAAAATTAATAAACAAAGCAATTGTAATTTTCGAGTAGCGACAAATTTTCTATTTGATTAAGATTAACTACAAATTTTTAACAAAAAATAATAAGAAACAAAAGTGTTAGGAACTAGGCTTGGAACCTCTATCAAAGAGGTATCTAGATTAATAACTAGATGAAACTTAGATCTATACTAGAATTAATGTACAAGACAAAAGACAAAAGAAAAATGAGAGAAATGAAACAACGTTAACTATATAAGATTGCAAGCTTTATGCTTAATAAGAGTTGATCTAAATTTAATTTAATTTAGTCCAAATTTAGTCAAGATTAGACTCAAAAAATTAAACGAAATTAAAACGAAAAGTTGTTTAATCGATGAACGTAATTGGCGAATTACTAATTTAACATTATAACAATAGCTTCTCTTTACAAAACAAAGCTTCTACGAAGCGATCAAAATAACATAATGAGTTGTCGAAAAATCGAAAAATTAAAAGTCGAAAAAATTTCAAGAAACAAAATGAAACAAAATGAAATAACTAGATTCATTAAATTAGATGAAGACGAAACAAAGCAAAAGCGAAACGAGATATTTAAATTCATTGAATCAAGTTAAAACGAGAAACGACGAAGACGAAACAAAATATTTAAATTCAATAAATTAAGCAAAATAAAAAGAGAAAATCTTTGTTATTTAGGCAAGATTTGAGCGAGACGAAACGAAATTAAATTAATTGAGTCAAGATTAAGCGCGTTTGAAATGATAAAACATTATCGAAACGAAATAGAAAAATCTTTGTTATCTAAACAAGATTTGGGCAAGACTTAATATTTAGATTCATTGAATTAAGTAAAATGAAACAAAAAGATCTTTGTTATCTAGGTAAGATTTAGGCGAGATTAGGCTATCTTAGTCAAAATTAAGCGCGTTTGAAGTGACGAAACATTATCGAAACGAGAAAAGAAGATCTTTGTTATTTAGACAAGATTTGAGCGAGATTTGAGCGAGATTTGATTAATTTAGCTAGAATTTGACGCGTTTGAAGTGACGAAACACTATCGAGATAGAACAAGAAGATCTTTATTATTTAGACAAAATTAGAACGAGATTTGAGCAAGATTGAAAACATTGTTTATTCTTTTTAACATTAATAGTTAGAAACGACGCAAAGTATCACATGTGATTTCTCGATAATAAAATTAATTAGATGATATTTATTAAAAGCTTGTTAACAATCGTTTAGAAAATTGAAAGATTTCTAAATAAAAAAATGATCTTTTTAGTTAACGTAGTACTTAAGCAAAACAATATTAAAACGTCTATCACGTTTAAAGTTTAAAATGCTATTAATATATTAAAATCTTTCGTCATTCTTAGCAACAATAGATTTACGAAATTCTTAACGTTGTTTAAATAAAGAATTAATAATAATGTAGCTAACAAAAATAACATAAAAGCTAAGATAAATTTTCATAAATGTGAGTAATTCGAACTCGATAACTAAAAAATTTCTTTTAAAAATGCGCTTTATTTTAAAGAGATTAATGTGACAATCGTTTAATTTAATTACAAGATAAACAATATTAAAAAATTTAACATTAAATTAAACTTCGTCATTTGCGAAGTATCTAAAACAAGAACGACGAAAGCAATTAACATTAAATTTATAAATAGCTTAAGCGACGAACATCTTATCACGTAGATGTTAAGTAAATTTCTTTATTTTCTAAGTAAAACTTTTGACATTAATTAATTAGATTTAAGTTTAAATCGTAAAATTAAGCGATAAAAGTTTTAAAAACTTAAAGTCTAAATATAAATTTTAACTCAAATTAATCAAAAAGAGCGAGATAAAAATTGTGAACGAAGAGACGTTATTGACGACGAACTCGACGTCTAGAAGTTATTTAATTTAATCGTCTTACATGTAGTTGACAAAAATACGAAAATAATGTTTTATAATAGCATTAACTCGTTTAATTTGATCGTTAATCTCGAAATAATACGCGATAAATAACTTGACGTCAATCTTTAATATTTAATAAAGATGTTTTTAAACATCGAAGATAAATTGTGTGTTTTAATTAAATACGAAGAACTTAAGTAACTCGTAATGTTTTTAAACGTAAGCGTAAAAGCAATTGATTGCTTTCTTTACTTTTATAGAAGTGATCAAAACTAGATGTTTTATTTTGATAAAACAATTAATGAAAACAAAGACGTATTTATACGTGATATCTATAAAGGTACTAGACAATAAAGAATTTACGTAATTTATAAAGATATCACGTTAATAACGTTTAAAAATGAAAAAAAAACGCAATCATTTTTGCGTCTTTTGTCTAGAAGACTTGAAACGAATACACGTATAATAGTTTTGTACGAAGCGTTAAATATACTTATAGATGTTAGATCATTAATAAATTTAACTAATTAATTCGTAGCATTTCGTTCTTTTTAAATGATTATTAACGACACTATTATGAGCAAGCTAAATTACGCGAAGACGAAGACGATTTAAGTTAAAGACATACTTTTTTTCTTAAAAGTACAAGAAGTTAAAGCGTTCTTCACATTTAATTAAAGAAATTCTATTATAATGACGTATTTTATTGCGAAGCGCTTCGAATACTTAAGATGCGAATTAATCGTTAACTTCGACTTGATTTTATAGAATTTAAGAAAAAGTATCTTTTGAGTTTTTGTCAAGATTTAGAATTTCTTAATTTAACTAGAGTTCGACGTTATTAACGTTAAGTTCTTTTACGTTTAACTTCATCGAAGCTAACGTAACAAGAAAAATTAAAAAATTAAAAAGAAATGTAATTAAATAGAATTTAAAGTGATAATTTAACATTAAAAATCTTTAACGATCTTAAAATTTAGAACGTAAATTTTTAAAATTGTTTAATGTTGATGCAAATGTTGAAGATTAAAAGTATTCTTCTTCTTAAAAAAATCTTTTGAGCGACGTGTAAAAGCGTTTAGTTTTTCGTTAATCTTGCTAAAGCGATACGTGATTCAATAATCGAATTAAGATAGAAATTCGCTTCATCGAACTTAACGACAACTTAATTGCTTAATTAATATAAAATACTTAAGATTTTTATAATTTATAATTATTTCGATTAAATAAATTAAACTCTTAAGCTTAAAACGTTATTCTTCGAATGCGCAAACAATAATTATAAGTTTTTTATTATAAATCTTATAGTTACATTCGACTAAATTGTGCTTCTTAAAAAAGTAAACAACTAAATAAAAAACTCTCTTTTTATTGTATTAAAAAAGAATGTCTTTAAACACATAATTTGAAGCATCGATTTTTATCACAATTTTGTGATCTAAATTGTAGTAACGAAGCACTACATTAAAGATAAAGACTTTCTTCAAAATAATAAATGCTAATTGGCATTCTTTAAATTAAACAAAGAATTAATTCTTTTTAGTTAAATAAATTAATAAGACAACTATTTTATTATAATTATAGATAAATCTTCTATAAAAGTTCGCGAATTTTAGAAAACTTTAAATATTTTTAACGTTAATTAAGATAGATCAATTGACAATAACATCTATTTTTGCTAGATTTATCTTAATTTTTTCGATAATAATTATTAATTCTAGATACGAGACTTAAGTGACGTAAAACTCGCATTTAATTATGTTTATTTATAAACTTGCTTCGCACAACTTTTGAAAAATAAATTTGACATAAACTTCGTATTTTAGTTTATTATCATTATAATTTAGAATGTTATCTAGATAAGCGATATAAAACTTATTTAGAAACTTTCGAAAGATCTCGTTAATATATTTCTAAAACAAGACAAATTTATTACATAAATCAAAGAGCATAATAAGATATTTAAAAAGTTCAAAACGAATGCGAAAGACAATGAGAGCTTCATCTTTTTTCTAGATACGTAGTCAATTAAACGCTAAAATAATATTTAGCTTAATAAAGATCTTAACTTAATTAAGACGATTTAACGTCTCAAAAATTAAAAACAAAAAATATTTGTTTTTAACTATAATAGCGTTTAAATCTCTATAGTTTACGCAAAATCTAAGTTTATCTTCGAGTTTCTTAACGAAAAGAACAAGAACTATCGTTTAGAAGCGATTGACTCGAATGAATTCTTTACTAAGATTTTTATTTAAATAGCGACGAAATTCTAAAGTTTTATCACAATTTATATTGTACAAAGCAAAGATTAAAAGTTAGACATTTTCTTTAAAATAAATGACGTAATTGTAAAAACAATAAGAAAGCAAAATGTTTATCTTTTTCTTAAAGAAAACATTAAGAAACTTGAAATATTTAAAAAATAAAATTGTGATTAAATTAACGTTTTTGTTTTATTAATAGTGTTTTAGATTTTCTTAAGTAATGAAAGTTGTTAAATGAAATTTCTTTTTTATTTGATAAAGTGCTAGATAATGATCTCGATCATAAATGTTAATTTTAATGTTCTTATAAAACAACGATAATTTTAAAAGATTTAATAAATTAGAAATTTAAGCGAGATTTAACTCAAATTTAAACAAGTTTTCGATTAGATTTAAGAAGATATCTATCTCTCGAAGAATAATACTAAAAATTTCAACATTTTTTGCGCGAACAATGCGATCAAATCTACGAATTTCTAACTTAATTACGTTAAGTTGTATAGAAGATCGCTCAACTTGTTTCGTACATCGTTCGATAAAAATTCTAAAGAACGAGAGACTTCAATATTTGATTTTTGAGAAATATTTTTTCTAAATAATTTGAAGAATACAACTAGAAGCTTCTTGCTTTAAACTAGACGAAACGAGACAAAATTTAAAATCGAAATGAATAAATTGTTTTTTGTGAACGAAATTAGATTGCTTTTGAAGAGCAAGACTAAATTGCTTTTTATAAACGAATTGCTTTTTAAGAGCGAGACTAAATTGCTTTTAAAGAGCAAAACTAAATTGCTTTTTGCAAACGAATTGTTTCTTGTAAAAGACTAAAATATTAAATGTTTTTTAACAAGACGAACTTAAATTAAACGAAAAAATTTAATTGTTAAAAATAATAATAAGAACATTTTGATTTTGAAGCTTCTATATGCTTTGAAACTTCTTAGAAGATAAAAATTCTTTTTTTTCTTAAATAATATCATAGATTTTGACGAACAATTGACAACAATGTTTAAGATAAAAGAGAAAAAACATAGTAAAAGTATTATAATTAAAGTTCGCATCGATGAAATGATAACGAAGTCACAATAGATTTATAACGATAAAATATTAATTAAGTTCAATAACATAAAGAAATAATCTCTCGATATAATTGTCAAGAGTTATGATAATTTCGACGACATAAATAATGTCGCTCGTTAAAATTGCTTAATTATTAAAATCTCGAAGTTTACAAAAATAAATTAATTAATAAAGAGAAAAATTATGTTGTTGCGCGAAAAATTTATTAATAAAGATATAAATTAAGATTTTATTATTGATTAAAACTATAGTAGAAATTCGAGATTAAGTTTGACGTAAAACGAAAAAAACTATTATGTGATTATCTTTAAATGTAAAATTAAACTTAAAGAGTTTTAAAGTCATTTTAATCAAAAATTCTTTATAAAATTAAAAAAAAGATAAAAACGAAGAAGCTAGAAGACAAAAGAATATATAAATTGATTTTCAAATGCGACTTTGCTTAGAAACTAAACTTTTCTCGTTAACAACAAAACATCTTCGTCGACACTAAAAGTATTATTTAGATCGACAAAGCGAAAAAAGAAAGATTTCTTATTGAAGCATTTTTTTGTGATTTTGTCTAAATGTTGCAACTTGCAATAGTAGCACAATTTTCACTTATTGTAGATTTCTTTAATTTCTAAAATAGCTAAGAATTTGCCTTGAACGATGACGATAACAAAACTTAAATTTATTGACTTGTCAAATGTTACAAAAATCGTCAATACGAATGAAACGATAAGAACAAAAAAAGTGACGCAAGATTCTAATGAATTGTTAATTGAAACAAAATTGTCTTTTGACTTAATAGAAGCAACGACAATCGTAATAAAACGAAATTAATAATGTTTAAATTGTTGAAACTTCTTGTCGATTTCAATAAAAACTTAAACTTATTATTAAAAGATAAATAATCGTTTATTATTAAGAGTTCGTCAAAACATAATAACGACTTAGATGAAATAATTGACGTTGCGCTTTATACAATCAATTAATGAAGCGTTTTTCATTTAAGAACGTTTTTTCTTTTAATAAAAGAAATTGTAATATTTAACAAAGTTAATGAAGTCTTGTTTTAAAGTTTTGCGAAAATACAAATGTACATCTTTTAATTCGAAAAAGTTGTTACAATAGTAACGCAAATTTCGATGTTATTTGTTAAAAAAAACAATGACACAAAGATTATTAATTTAATATTGATTTATAAAATTATAAATTTTTTTATTTATAATAAGTCGTAACTTCGCATAGACGATCTTAACTTAATTAATAAAATATTGATTATAATTTACATTTATACGTTGTATAAGATTTTGCTCTTATGCATTTAATTAATTTTTGTCTCTTTTATATTGTAATATATTAAGAAGTTTCTTAAATTTAAAGATAACAAAAGCAATGATGTTTGTAAAGAGCGATAAAAGTTATATAATTAAAATAGATTAATTGCTTATAGCTTAAGCAACGATTTGCGTAATTGTAATCATAGACATCAAATTTAATTTTACAAAAAAGAGCTTAAAGTAAACAAGATAGAGATAACATTAATGTTAAATTATATTTGATTTTAAAGCTTTCGAAATTGACGTAGAATTTCGACTAAATTTTGAGTAATTTGTCGAACGAACTTCTTTGTAATAAGCTTGATCTCTAGTAAGAGTTTAAAATGCTTTATCGAACTAATGATTAAATAAATATTAATATATTTAAGAAGACTAGATTTTAACGCGTGAAAGTGTTGCAAAAAATGTAGATTTTTCGTAATATTAAAAACTAGACTCGAAACCTTTATTAAAGAGATATCTAAATTAATAACTAAATGAAACTTAAGTCTATATTAAAATTAATGTACAAGACAAAAGACAAAAGAGAAATGAGAGAAATGAGATAATGTTAACTATATAAGATTGTAGATTTTATGCTTAGCAAGAGTTGACCTAGATTTGATTTAGTTTAGTCTAGATTTAATCAAGGTTAAGCTTAGAAAATTAAGCGAGATTAGAACGAAGAGTTGTTTAATCGATGAACGTAGTTGATGGATTGCTAACCTAACACCATGACAAAAAGAAAAAAAATAGACAAAAAACAAATATAGAATTGTTAAATACAAACTTTATTAATTAAAAAGTAAGAAAAAATATTATATTAAAAATTAAAAATTAACAAATATTAAGAGACAAATAAGATAAAAATTTCTTAAAAACGTTTTTAAAAATATTTAAAATTAAAAGATAAAAGTTGCTAAAAAGAATTTTAGAAAATATTAATAAAAATTTATTGTTATTAAAAGAAAAGCAAAGAGTTAAGAGATAAAGAAAGAGATTAAGTTATTTGAACAATTATAAACTTAGCTTAACTATTAAACGCATGTAGCGCAATTTTAACAATTTGACAAATTTTAATAAAGATAGATATAGCAATTGCGATAAACAAAGTTATACAAATATAAATCTAAAAGATTGCGAAAAAGACTAGAATATATATTTTATATTGTTAGATATTTGCAATAGCAATATATTAAAAATTAAAAAAAGTTGAGAACTTTTATTTAAATTTAGAGTTTTTTCGAATTTAGATTTGTTGTTATTGTTTGCGTATTTAATTTTTAAAATTTTGTTATTGTTTATATTCTTTGTTGTAACAAAGAGTTTTATATAATATTAACAATTATATTTAGCATTGTTCTTGCTCAATTTAACAATATTTGCTATATATAGATTTACGATAAAATTTTTGAAGTATTAATTAATAAACTTTTTAATTAATAATATTTCTATTGTAACGAGATAGAGATAGGATCCTAGTTAGTAGACAACTATAACAACAGAGACTTATCGCAATGTATGCATAGATCGCACTATATAGTCTAATAATGTATTAAGTAGCTAAGATTCTAAAATTTAAATAGAAGAGATCGCATATATATTGCAAATAGATTGCTAATACTAATAACAAACATTCTTAAATTTATAGTCTAATATTATTTAGTTATTCGACTATATACAACTTTCTTTCTTTTAGTAATCGTCTCTTAATTACTAAATCAAGAAACTTTTGTTTTTGTTTGTACAAAAATTGTAATAAAAAAATAAGAAAATTGCTCTTATTTTTTTAAGATTGTTAAATTAGATTTCTTGTTTCTCTTGTTATTTGAGTCGATTGCGTAAAAAACGTAATAAATTAATTCGCATAAAGTTTTCTCTAGAGTTAAAAAAATTATTTGATCGAAACTAAGTATTTAATAAAGTTAATTGTCGTAAATTTTGTTTATTCTCTAAAGATAATAACAATAATAATAAGCTTCTTTAATATAAATTTGAAAGATTAGTTTAAAAGAAAAATAACAATAATAAAGTAAATTGTCGTTGTTATGCTTGCGTTAAATTCTTTGAAACAAAAGATAAACGTATAATTTTAAAAATTATTTCTAGTTTCAAGATATTCGATTTAGATTGCTAACTTAATTTTGATTTATAACATTTTTTCTTAATTTTGAATTAAAATAACAAAATTTTCTCTTCTTTGCTAAAACAAATAGTTAAAAACTCAAATCTTGTTTTTTTTTTATAGTTAATCAAATAAGAATTTAAATTGTTTTAAATATTAAATTGATAAATATTAAATGCTTTAAAGTTCTTAAATGTTATAAACTATATTTACAAATAAAATTTAAATACTTTACTTTTTATTTTTTAAATTTCTCTTTATATTGATTTTACGTAACGCGTCGCACGTTCTCGAGTTTACTTTACTAAACAGTTAAATTTCTTTATATCTTCGAATAATGTTCTTAATTTCTTTATTATTTTTGTCGAATTCTAGAGCGCATATTTTATAATAATATTTTTAATATTAAATATAAAAAAAAAGTTAATAGCAACTTTAAAACAATAAAATATATTAATTAAAAATAAATTTAACAAAGTTAAATTTTAATAAGTTGCAATAATGTTGTTTCTTATATTTATTTAAAAATTCTTTAGAGTTTCTTTATCTTTTAATAGAGTTACATAAGCAAAAAATATCTTAATTTTTATATTAATTTTAATTTTTAATTTGCAATAAAAGATTTAAAATCGCGCAATTCGCATATCTTTAAATTAACAAAATATATTCGCTTAATGCAATTTTTATTTTAATAAATTCTTTTTTGTTAATTTAGTTTCTAGTATTCTTTTGTTTTGTTATTCTCTTTTTATTGTTTTTTGCAATTATATGTTAATTTAATTATAAAAATTATTTAGCAAATACTTCTCGCAAAATAGATTATTTTGTGCGATAAAAAAATAGTTAATTGTAATTGCTAAGACTTTTAATAAACGTTTTAATTTACGTTGAAATTAAAGTAACGTTTCGATATTTAATTTTTATACTTTTTAAAGATTAATAAATAAAATATTGTTAACAATTTATGCTTGTAATTGTTTTGTAAAAGTATATATATTATATAAGAATCTAAATTTACTTACATTATTATTTGCAACATAGAAAACAAACAATTAAGAAATTACTTTTTTTGTTAATTGTTGTTTTTTCGTTAATAATATAATATTATTTGCAATTCGCCTTAAAGTTGCGATTATATTTGATACTTCAAATTAACAATTAAATAAGCGAATCAATTTTAATAAATAATTATTTTATGTTAATTTTATTTTGTTAGACTAGTATTGTCTATTACTTGAAGTTAAATATTAATTTATTAAAAATTGTTAAATAAAAAGATTAGCTTTTTTCTTTTATAAATATATTATTTTAAGAGATCTTTAAGAACAAGCAAACAAATATTAAGCTTAAAATTTAACTTATTTTGTTTTACAAATACTAGAAAATTGTTTCGTTTTTTATAATACTAAATTATTTGTTTCTTAATTTAATTATTAGAAATTCGATTTATTTTTAACAAAAATTCTAGCTTTCTTTAATAAGCTATGCAAACAATCGATTTTAACATAATTATAATTAGATTTTTTTTTTGCTTCTTTGTCAACATAGCTAGTTTAATTAGTTGAAAGATTTTGATTAATATTGTTAAACAATAGTTGATTTAATATTGCAAATTTATGCTTACTTTTACACATAAATAGTTCTTTGCATTGTTTTTCTTATTTGTCAAAATAAAGATAACTATTATCTCTAAAAAGATTTTTGCAATTTTAATAATTAAAATACGTAATTTTGTTATGTTAACAACTTTAGATAATTTAAAATCTAATAAAAACGATTTTAATATTAAATCTTGCAATTATAATAACAAAGAAGAAGCTTTTTTAAAAGAATTTAAGTTTTAGTCTTTTTTTTTGCTTTATTTTTTGTAAGTTTTGTTATCTTTAAACTTCGACTTTAATTTTAACTAAAAACTTAACAATTTAAGTTTTTTCTATTTGTTGTTTTAAGTTTGCGTTTTCTTTGCAACTTTTGCAAAAAAAAGCGAAATTATTTAAATTTTTGTTCGACAAATCTTCTTCAACTTCGCGTTTAAAATTCTTATTAAACTATATTTTTAAAAATAATTTTTTATTTCAATTTTTAGAAGCTTTTGTTCGATAAACGCTATTGTATTTTTGAACTTTTTAACATTTATTTTGTTGTAATTGTTAATTATATAGTTAACAATATATTTCGATTTTGTAGTATAATATTTAAGTCGATCGCATATAGCTCAATTTAATTTCTTTAAAAATTTTTGTAAATTTTAGCGCTTCTTTGCTATTCGCAATATTGTTTTAATAATTAATTAATTTATATTTTTAAATAATATATTTGTAGTCTTTGATAATTATAATTTGCGAAATTAAATTTAATTATTTTGAATTTGTAGTTTTTTGTTTTAATCAATTTTTTGTGTTGCGTTCTTTAATTTTTGTTATAATAAATTATTTATTAGTACTTAAGCGTTCTTATTAATTGTTTGTTACAAATTTTGCGTTCAATTCTTAATTATTTTCAAAATATTTAAAACTATGTTTTGAAGATTTTTCAAATATTCTTTTCTTTTATTGTTAGTAGTTTTATTACATTAAAGTAAAATATTAATTACTTAAATATAAACGCAATTTTCAATAGTCAAATTGTTTTTTATAGATCGAATAATTGTTTTTTACAATTTAATTTAAGTTTAAACTTAAGAAATTTAACGTTGCGACGTTCGTAATTGTTGCAATAATATTTGTTAATTTTATATTTAAGATAATTTAGTTAAGAAAGTCGATTTTTAACTACGAAGAAAATATGTTAACGTTATTAAATTTTAATTTGTATCTTATTTAGTAGATGCAAGTTGTCGCTCTTTACAAAATCTTTCTATTGATATAAATAATAATTCTCGTTTTTGATCTTAATTTTTTAGTAAAAATTAAGAAGTTTCTTTCGTAAAAGATTGTTTACGTTTAGTATTTTATAATTGTTGCTCTAAATTTGTTATAACACAAGCTTAATATAAAAAAAATTATACAAAAATAATAAATCGAAAAAAAGAATTTTGCAAATAAAGAATCAAATTATTAAGTTGTTATGTTTTAATAAATAAAGCAATAACTTGTTTTAAATATTTAACAAATATAAAGCTCTAAATGCAATGAATTTTTACTTATAGATTTAATTGTTGTTTGTAATATTTATATCTTCGATTACGCAAAGAAGTTGTGCTAGCATTTATTCGTATATTAACTTGTAGACAAATATAAAACTAATGTAATTAACGTGTAATTTCGCTATTTTTATTGTTAAGAAATGTTGCGTAAAAGATAATTAAAATTCGTTCTCTATAATTTGAAGAAATTCTTAAAATTCTAGAACTTTGAGTCAAAACTTGCTATTAATGCTTTTAAATCGCTTTTTAATTGTTAATTTTAATTAATTAGAATAGACGAATAGACGCTAATACTACTTGTTTGCTTTTAATTAATTAGAATTGTTAATATTTCGACTTTTTAATTTTCTTGTCTTTTTATTTGTTTTTTTCGAATATTCGAAATTATAATGTCTTATAAATTACTTTATGTAATTAAATTACTTTTTAATGCTTATAAATCGATAAATTTTATATTGAAGTTTTTGCAAATAAAACAAATATAAAGATTGCAAATTTTCTTTTTCTTAAAAAAAATCTTATACTTTTGTGTAATTTAAATAATTATAATAAGATAGCAATAATATAATAATCGCAAATAATTTTTTATTGCTTTAATCAAATTAATTTTTTATCTTTTGCATAAAATTATTTTCTATTTTCTTATTTTTGTTTTTCGATTTTGCAAAGATCTAAAAATCTTGATTTCTTTTTACGTATCTTTTTAGTTGATTTTCTAAATAAATATTTTTAAGTTTTGTATTATTAATTTTCTTTAAAACGTAAAAGTTTTTAATTTTGTTTTCTTCTTTTATTTTGAAAAAATCTAATTATTAAAAAAATAGTCTTACGTTGTATTTTTTATTAAATTTGATATTATATAATAAAATTAAATCTTTAGTTTAAAATAAACGCGTTAACAATTAATAATTATTATCGAAAAAAAATTTGTTCGCTTCTTTAAAACAACAAAGACGCAAAATTGTTTTTTAAATATTCTTATTTTTTTTTTCAATTGTTTTGTTCGCAATGTTAATAGATTTGTTGTTAAACAAACTTTTTTTCAATTTATAATATATTAGATTAAATACTTTATTTCGATCGACAATATAGCTTTGTATTTGAACTTAAAACAAAACGACGTCTTTTTAATAAATTTTTAAATTGTTGTTCTATTAATTTACAATATTGTGTACAAATGTCGTAATTATTTTGTAAAGACTTTCTTAATTAGTTTAAACAAAATATTAACAATAAATCTATATTCTCTTTTTATTATTTTATTTGCTTATAAATAATAAGTTGACGTTGTTACTTGTTTAACGTTATATCTTTTTAGAAATTTAATTGTTATATTAACTTTATTTTTGAATTTGTTATTTATAATTATCTTTTTAACATATTTATGTTAACAAAAAATGTTCTTTTATAGAAACTTTATTATAACAAGTGTTTTAAGATTTGAAATTGTTTTAATTTTTATTTATTTTGTTAAATTATTTCGAACAACTATTAGATCTACTTTGATAAACGTTTTTGCAATTAATATATAAATGTAGTTTACAACAATTTTTTTTTACAAGTCGAAAATATAAATTAAGTATATAATTTTTTTTTGTTTATTAAAAGCTCTTCGTTAACATTTATTGTAGTTTGCAACATATTTTTTGTAAAAGTTAAATAAATTTTGTTATTAATATTAATCTACAATGCGTCAATAAATGCTTTTTTTCTCTTTATAATTATTCTTGTTATACAAGTTTTTTACAATTTGATTTTTGTTTTTCGTTTAATTTACTACTTTATGTAGAGATATATTTTTATTTATTTTTCGAAACAAACGTTCTTCTTTTATTAAAAAATAAAAAGTATAATTTTTGAACTTGCGAAAATTCTTTTAACTTATATTTAATTTTTGCAACAAAATTAAATATTAAGCGATTTGCTTAAATTTATTAAAATATTTGTTTTCAAAAATATTTTTGTTTTTTTTTGATATTGTTATTTGTGCAAAACAAACGCAAACATAGTTCAATTAATTGTCGATAAAATTATTAATATCTTTCTTATTAATTTTGTCAATATTGTCGAACAACTCTTTTAATCTTTTTAAAAATTTATTAGTTGTTGTATGCTTTCGATCAAATATATATTATATATTAAAATTAAAGAGACGAATTTAGATTAATTAGCAAGTTATTAAAGTATTAAATAGATTTGTCGCAAAACAATTAAGTTAAATTATTAAAATATTTGCATTAATCTTAATTATAAATTAAAATTTATACAATTAGAATTGCATTTTCTTTAAGATTTTTATAAATCTTCGATATTTTTGCTTTTTAATATTGTATTAAAATTCTTGTTCGCTTTAAAGTTTACTCTTATATTGTAAAAAATATTTTCTCTTTGTTATTATATTAATTTGTATTAATACAATTTCTTAATCTTTTAAACTAGAATTTACAATTAAAATAATTTTGTTAACAAAAATAAAGTAGTTTAAGATGCGTATTATTAATGTATTTGTTAAAACAATTTTTAGTTTATTTATAATATTTTGTTGTTTAAAGTTTTAAACAAAAATATATTTTGTTTTGAATAAACAATAGATTAGCTTTACGACAATTATAAATTTTAGCACTTAAATTTAATAATAAATGTATACTTTTATAAAGACTCTAGTTTTAAGAATGTTTTTGCACAATAATTACTTAATAATCTTAATAATCTTAATGCTATTAAGAGATTGTTTATTGAAATTATATACAAAATCGACAATTTTAATTTTTGACTTATAGAATTAAGATTTTTTGTTAAATATAATATATTTAGATAATTTTACATTTATTAATATTGTATTTAATTACTAAATATGTTTTAAAACAAACAATTTAATTTTTAAAATTATTTTCTTATTGTTGTAATTTAATTTAAATTCTTTTACATTTATGTTGTTTACAAATAAATAACATTTGTTAAGAAAATTCTTAAGAATACGTATTATAATTCTTACAAATTAAGCAATCAAATTAGTCGCATCTTGTAATAGACAAATTATTTTAAGTAATCTAAGAGAAATTATAAAAACAATAAGATTGCAACTCTTTAATACAAGACTTATTTAATTATATTCTAAAAAGAAATCAATTAATAATATAATTATTATTTTGACAAACTCTTTCGCAAACTCTTTAACATTAGAAGATATATTAGCATTTTAAATAATTATCTTGTTTATCTTTATAGTTGCATTAATTATACAATACTTGTTTTTCTTCTTTTTACTTATTAAAAATTAAGAATTTCGATAGAAGTTATAACAATATTTTAACAAATTTGTTTAAAGACGTTTCTTTAACATTTTAATTACAATAAAATTTAATGTTTAAAAAATTAAAAATCTCGAAACTTGTTATATTTTGTGCTCTATAATGCGAATTTCTTAATTAAGTATAATTTTTAATCTAATTTTGTCTATTTTAGCAAAGCTTTATACTAAGACGATTTTACAATTAAAAAGTATTATAATTAAAAGTTCTTATTTTTGCGAAAAGAGTTCGAACTTTATAATTAGCTTCTAAATACGTTTCTTAATAAAATAAGAGTTGCATTTAATGTTTAAGAACTTAAATATTAAAAAGAAATTGTATCTTTTGTTAAGTTTCTTTTAAAAATCTTTTGTAATTAATAACTTTAACATTTTTTTTCAATTTAAATACTTGTTTAAAATAGAATTATTTAAATTGTTTATATTTATCGAATTTGTTTTCTAAGTCTTTCGTTTATATATTATATTTATTCGAACAAATAAACGCCACGCAATAAAAGGTTAACAAAGAATATTAAACTTTTTAAACAATTAAATAGTAAAAGTCTCTTTTATAATGCATAATTAAAAAGTTCGAATTATTAATAATTCTAAAAATGTTTAAAACATAGTATTAATCTAAATATTTATTTAATTTTAATTAATTATATTAACAAACGAACAAACGTTAATGCTACTTGTTTGCTTTAATTAATTAGAATTTTGTTAATTTTTTTTAATCTTATTTTGCGACGTTGTTATTCTAATAATTTTTATTTTTATTTTCGAAGATTTCTTGCAATTAGATTTGCAAAATCGAACAATTATATTAATTAAATAATTACTTAGAGATTTAAAGATTTCTTTAAAAATATAATGTTTTTATTCTTATTGCTAAAGTAATTAATAAGTATTCTTAAAATATTAATATGCTTTGCTTTGTTTCTAAAATAAATTGTTAATTTTAAAGAGTTGTTGTCTATATTTACAAAACTTATTTAAACACTTTGTTAAAAAGATCGATCTAATAGAATTTTGTAATTAAGTCGAGAAACAACAAAGATAAAAATATAAATTATTATTTTTTTAATTAATATCTTTGCATTTTCTATTATTTCTTCGAAATAAATACGTGCTTTTGTAATCTTTATTAATAAAATAAAAATATCTTGTTAAATAACTAGATTAGCTTTGTTTGCAAAATTCTTGCTAATACAATTAATTTTTGCATTATTATTAAATATTGCTTTGACTTTTATATCTTTTAATTGTATTTATGTAATTAAACAAACGACAAAATATAAAGTTCTAAGAGATTTTACTTTTGCAACAATGTTTTTAAAATAAACAATCTTAATAAATTTAATGCTAATTAATTTTATAATAACAATTGTCTCTTTCTTTTTTTTTATAAGCTTTTAAGATTTTTTCTTTGTTACTATAGTATCAAACTTTTTATTAAAAAGAGAACAAAAAAAAAGCAACTTAAATTAGAACAAAAATCTAGAAGATTTATTATTTTTATTTTTATTTTTAAAATAAAAATACTTTAAGTTAGAGTTTTAAAATCGATTTAATTCTTTACAATTTATAGTATTCTTTTTAAATATTTTGTTTATTGTACATAGTTTACAAAAGTCTTTTACTTCTTTTTAAATTTACTTTTTTAATACTTAATAATTCTTAAATTAAAGTTAATTATTGCAAGAACGTTCTTTATTGTAACATTTTTTACTCTTATTTGCATTACTCTTTTCTTTATATATATTTTTTTATCTAAGACTTTTGTTATCTTTAAATAATTTCTAGATTTAACATTCTTAATCTTTGAAAATTTCTTTTTTTTCTTAATTTTTTTTTTAATTATTTTGATCAATTGATCTATTAAGAGTTTCTAAGATATTTATTGCTTAAAAGAATTTTATTTTAATTAAATTTCTTAAATCTTTATTATTACTTAATTTAATTTACTATTCTTTTTGTTTTTTAACAAAAAATTAATATTTAATCTTATTGTTGCTATTGTAATTACAAAATTTCGAACACAATTTTGCGCTCTTTATTAAAAATAAATTTTTATAATCTTTTTTTTAATTTTTGTATTATTAAGAGATAACTTTATTTCTTTATTTCTAGAATCGTTAAACTTATAACAAATTTTGTTGCTTTTATTTATATAAATCTTTTTATTTATTATTAAGATTGTTAATTTTAAACAAACTTATTATCTATACAAATTGTAACAAAACAAGCACTTATTTAATTTTAATTAAAATTAATTGTATCTTAAAACAAATGCAAGTTCTTAATAAATATAAATTGTTTCTTAAGATAAACTTTAGATTGTTATCTAAATTTAAGAAAATACAATATGCGAAATTTCTTGTAATTGCGTTATTATTGTTTGTTAAATTATTTAATAAATCTCGCTCTTTATTATTTTGCAAACATTGTTAATTTTGAGATTTTTAAAAGCTCGTATTAAAGTATTTAGTGTTTTGTTGATTTTCGTATTTTCGATTGCAATTGTTGGCGATACTAAAGAAGCAAAGATTGTCTTTAACATAATTTTCTTTTTTACTAGATCTTGCTTCTTGCTTATTATATTTATTAATTTATTTATATTAATGTTCGCAATTTGCTAAGCAACTTAATTGCTATTAATGCTTATTTTTCGTATAATCGTTTTATTTTTGATTAATTTTATAATCGCTTTATATAACGATTTAAATATTATAATAATTGCGTTGTTTAAATTAACTTTATGCTTTTATATTATTTTAGTACAAATATTGCGAAAAAGACTCTTTAAATATTACAAAAACTTAATATATTTATCGACTTAATTAAGTTTAATAAGCTTCGAGAAAATAACTTTAAATTGTCGATTATACTTATAAATATTATTCGACTTTGCTTTTAATACGTTTTTTAAAAATTTTAAAAAAGCACAAGAGTTAATTTTTTAATTTAAATTCTTATTCTTATATTTCTTTTTTAACTTATTTATTATTTTAAATTACTTTTTATTTGCTTAGATAACAATAAACTTAATAAAGTTTTTTATAAGCTTATTGCAATATTAAGACAACTTAGTAATCTTATATTAAGAGAATATTTATTACAAAAATTCGAAAATTAATTTAAAAAATTAATAATATTAAGTTTATTAAAGTGCGATGCTCTTAACGTTTTCGAAAAAAACATAGAAATTACGTAGTAATAGAATTCTACAATTTTTATAAAATTATTAAGTAAATTTGTTGTTAACGTAGATATATCGAAGAAAAGCTTTGCAATCTTTTTATTGTTTTAAAATATTATTTCTAAAAGAATAGCTTAACAACAAGTAGTAAAAGTAACAACTACTAAATTAAAAAAACTAATAATAATAATTGATTCAAAGAATAATGCTTTTAATTTGCAAATTTTTTCCTTTTCTTTACAAAAATATTAAGAAGAGATTTTCTTTTTTCTTCTTAACTTTGTGTTATTTTTTTATTTTTTATTTTTTTATTTTTTAGATTGTTTATAAGTAGACGTTTTTGATTTATTGTTTCTTCTAGTTAGTTGTCGATCTACTATTAACGAATAATTTCGCGTTGAAGATTTGTTTCAATTTTTATCAAAAAAAGAGTTTAAATAACGTTTTTACTTTTGAGCAAATAGATTAATTATATTGTTAAGAAGCTTCTTTTAATAACGTTACTATAGTTAATAAGCAATTTATTGTTTTAACAATAAACACTAGTTGCAATTTTAATAAAACGTCTTGATTTTTAAATTTACAACTCTTATTGCTATTTTTAATGCTTCGATTTTGTCTTTTCTTTTTTTGCTTTTTAATTTAATAATATTTTGATTTCTAAATTGTTAATCTCGTGTTTTTGATTTTTAAAATTCTTAATTTTAATAATTCGTTAAAGTTAACTTGTTTTTTATACTCTTTTTCTTGTGTTTTTAAGTTTTTGAATTTTTGAATTCTTAAGATTGTTTTTAGAGATACGTTAATAATTTGTTGTTTTGATGTTTATTGTTGTAATTAAGTTTTTGCGTTAAGCTTCAATGTAATAAGATAAAAATAAAATTCTAGTTAGTAAATAATTATAACAACAAAGACTTATCGCAATGTATGCATAAATTGCACTATATAGTCTAATAGTATATTAAGTAGCTAAGATTCTAAGATTTAAGTAAAAGAGATTGCATATATATTGCAAATAGATTGCTAGTATTGATAACAAACATTCTTAAGTTTATAGTCTAATATTATCTAATTACTCGACTACACTATTAGATACAATATTATGCTTTATATATTTTTCGATTTTTTTTTTTTTAAATATTTGTTTAATTCGACAATTTTAAATATTTTTTTTACAAATAAATTAAGTTTTAACAAATATAAGTTTGTAAATATTTAATTCTTAAGTAATTTATTGATATTTTAAAAAAATATTAAGTATTTTTTTAAAATATTTTTAGATTTAAGTTTAATAATTTTAGTAATTAATCTATTTCGAAATTAAAGTCTTTTCGATTTTAAAGATTTATTAAATTGCTAATTAATATTGTATCTTGCAATTTCTTTAATATTGTTAATATATTAATTATATAAAGTATACGCAATAATACTTAAGTATAATTTGATATATTTGTTGTTTTTGTTTAAAAAACAATAGCAATTTTTCTAAAAATATATTTTAAAAGTTCGATATTCGCGTATTTAATAATATATCGAAGTATTATATATAGCTTTATATAATTGCAAAAGTTCTAATAGTTTCGAAATTCTTAATTAAGAATTAATAAAGTTGCAACAATCGATTGCGCAAATAATAATTTGTAAAATTAATTTTTTATATGTCGAAATAGTTTTATTTAAAATTTGATAAATTTTTTAATATAAGATTTAAATTATATTAAAGTATTGTTAATAGTTTTAAAATTTTTTTTTTTTTGATAAGTTAAACGCATTATGATATTAATTACGCGAAATTTATAATTTTGTAAAATTAGTTTTTTAATATTTTGAAAGTTGTTAAATTAAACAATGTATTTGCGCTATTATTTGTTAGTTGTATATTAAAGACTTAATTTATTTTTAAAACGCATATTATCGAAGTAAATATAATAGATTAATTGCATTATATTGAAGCTTAAATATTACAATTTAATTATTAACATTAATTAGTCAAAACTATCGAAAAAGAGTTCGAATATATATTTTTGCAAAACAATTATCGACTTTATTTTTTTATAAGTTTTCAAATTATTTGCGCAAATTTGTATACTATTGTTAAATTACAAATTGTTGCTCTTAAACTTAATCTATATAAAATAAAATTTGTTAATAATATTAATATTGTTAATTGTTGTACTTTTATTTTTAAAAATCGACTTTATAAAATAATATTTAATTCGATAAAATTTTAGCGATTAAATAGATAGTATAGACGTCGATCAAAAAAATTGATTTTTCAATTTTTTATACTTGAAATTTATAAAGAGATCTTATATAGCAATCTTAATATATCGTAATTAAATTTGCTTTGTTAATAGGCTGACCGTTCGGGTCGATTTTTCCCCAAAATCTATAACCCGACCCGAAAGTTATACCTAATTAGGCCAAGTTTTAACCTAATATAGTTAGTATTTTCATAATTTATGCAATTCGATTCCAACTATTGGAACCGAACGGTTAGTCTATTTGTTAATCGAACAATATTAATTAAAAAAATTATTATTTACGTCTATATTAAGTTCGACGTTCTCGATCTTTATTACAAGTAGTCGAATCAAAAACAAATAAAATCGAAAATTTTATATTTTTTTTTTTAGCAAAATTAAGTTAGATTTGTAAAATTTAAACATAAGAATTGTTATAATAGATTTAAATTGTTTTATTTTATTAACTCTTTTATCTCTTTTATCTTTTATATAATCGAAATTATTATGTATTAAAACTATAATTAAAAGCTTTTTTATTAATTTGATTTATCTTTTAATCTTAGCTATTAACTTTTTTATATAGTATTAAATCGTGCAATAAGATATAATTAGATTAACAAAATATAGCAAATTAATAACTTTTCGATAGACGTTGCTATTGTAAAGATAAAAAGCAAAAATTAATTAAAAATTATTCGATTTATTAAAATAAAATAGATAATATAGTTTCGATATTGTTAAAAACTAAGTTTTAAATATATTTTTGTTGCAATTACTTTGACGCTTTAAGCAATTAACGCTAGCAATAAATTTCAATTAGCAAGAAATATATTTAATTATTGTTGTTTTAATTTTTTCGAAATTAATTAAAGTTTTTTAATCTATAATTTCTAAGAATTTCTAGTATTTTTTGAAGATTTTATTTTTTATTAATGTATTTAGTTTAAATCGCAATTTATTTATTGTTTAGAGTTAATTGCAATAAGATACAATAATAGACTTTCGTAAACTTATAAGAAGAGAAAACTCTTTTTTCTTAATCAAATTCTTATAGATATAATCGAGAAATTTGCTATATTGTTTTGCGAATTTATTGCAATATTGTTTTAACAAAGTTAGATACTTAACAACTATTAATCTCAAATTTGATATCAAATTTGTAATATTTTCTACTTTCTTAAATTTAATTTTGCGAAATCAACAAATATTTAAGAGCAAAATCGAAATCTCTAAAAATAATAAGCAAACAAAGTAAATATTGTTAGAAAAATAATTTTAACAATTAAAATCTTGCAAAAAAGATAATAAAACAAAACTTAATATTAGCTTTTTAATAATTAATAAAAACTTAATAAAAACAAAGATTATAATGCGCAAATTTTAATATAACAAAAAATTATTCGAGTTTATATATTCTCGAATATATAAAAAGAAAATTGTGTTTATTTCTAAATTAATAAAATAGCAAAAAAAGAAGATAGATTAAATCAATTTTGTGCAATACTATTAGACTGATCGCGTCGGGTCGGGTTATCGAGTTTGGGTCAGATATTCGACCCGAATCGAGTCGGGTTAATTCCAAAAGTTGGAATCGAATTGTCGATTCGATTTCTAATGTTGGAATTGTCGAGTCGAGTCGATTCCTAATGTTGGAATCGAAAATCGAATTATATAAATAGTAATTTTTTAAAAACGCAATATTTTGACAAAAGTAATACATATATGTAATGCATATTAGTAGTTATTATAATAAATAACTAAAATAGTTTAAAATATATTAAAACTAGTTGATTTAAATCAATTTTTAGTATTTCTTGACGTCGATTCGATTTCAAAAGTTAGAATCGAAAATCGAGTTAATTCGATTCGATTCAATTTTAAAAAATCGACATTTGAGTCGATTCCTAATGTTGGAATCGTCGAGTCGAGTCGATTTCAAAAGTTGAAATCGAAACCCGATTCAACAATTAGTCTAAATACTATTTTGTCTACTTAATTACAAACAAGTATTTATATTAATATTTATAGCGTTATTAATACAACAAATTAGATTAAACTTTAATATTTTTAATTTTGTATTTAGATTGTTGTATAGCAATTGTTATTAAATTTATTTTTTTCTTCTTTAAATATAATTCTTTTGTTAAACATTTAAGTTAAGTAATCGAATTAGTTTTTTGTTTTTCTTTATATCTTGTTTTGCAACTTTTGATATATTATTTTATTATTAACTTGTTGTTAAAAGTCTTTATCAATTAAGAAGATCAAAAATAATAAGATAGTGTTATTTAATTTTGTTAAATATAAATATTAATTGCGAAGTATAAAACTAGAAAATTAAATTTATTAATATACTTTAGTTGTTAAATTTACTTTTAAATACAAGATTTATTGCAAATACAACTTGTTCGATTTAATATTTTAAAGATATTTTATAAAATTCGAACAATATTACGTAACAATATTGCAATTAAAAAAATCGTTATATTATTATATAAAGATATTGTTAAGTCTTTATAAAATATTTGTTTTCAACTTTTTTATCTTAAAGACTAAATTTTAATACAAAATTTATATTTTTATTGCAACGCAATAAATCTTTATTTACTTTTAAATTTATTTCGATTAAACAATTGTTATTAAATATCGATATCTTTTATTACGAACAAAAATTGTATATTATAGTATATATTTTTTAACTTAAGTTATTAACTTTTGCGTTATTTGCAATCTTCGATTTAAGTTAACAATATTCGAAGTTTCAAATTTCTATTTTAGAAAACAAATATAAAATTACTAAGAATATTAAGATTAAAAAAACAAATTTTATATAATATTGCGTTGTATCGAAAAACAAACTTGCGCAATTATATATAATTTTAAATTGTTAACAACAAATATAAGCAATTTGCGCTTTTTAGTTGCAAGTTGTTTTATTACTTTATAGTTAATAAATTATTAATATGTTAATTAAGCAAAAGTTGACGCTAATAAATATAGCGCAATTCTATATATTATTTATAAAAAGAAATAAAACAAAATCTAAGTTTGTATTAAATATTCGAGAATTTTTGCAATTTTTTTTGTCTTGTATTGCTATTTGTTTTGTATTTTTTTTTTTAGTAACGTAGAAATAACAATAATTTGTTGCTTGTTATAAGAAAGAATGTAATTCTTTTTTAGATTCTCTTTGTTTTTTTAATAACTAATATATATTTACGATTAATTATTATTAAGTTAATATATTTATAGATAAATATATCTTAATTTATATAATTGCTTTTGCGACTTTTTTAATAATTTAAAATAAATAATATTAAGATACTTTATGTCGAAGAGAAAATATATATATAATATATAATTCGATTATCTTTTGCAATTAATTTATATATTATAATTTTAGTTACAACATTATTAATATAAAATACTATTAATATATTTTAATAATAGAGCGCAAATACTAACTTTATTTAGTGTCTTTTTAATATATTCGAGAATTTGCGATTAACTATTTTCGAATTTAAGAATATATTATCTATTATTAGTTTTGTATTTGCTATTTTTTTTAAGCTTTATTTAATAATTTGTTAATCTATTAATATTGTCAATTGTTATTAATATTCGAAATTCGCTTAAGCAATACTTTTTTCTTAATTTATTTCGATCGAATAAGTTAATAAAATAAAACAAGTTTTATTGCTTTTAACTTTTATTTCGTCTTTTTTGTTAAAATTTTAAAAAATTTAATTTGAATACAACAAATTATATTAAAGATTTTGAAAATTCAATTCGAACACAACAAACTATATTAGAGATTTTGAAAATTTAATTCGAACGCAACAAACTATATTAGAAATTTTAAAAATTTAATTCGAATACAACAAAATACGCTAGAAATTTTAAAAATTTAGTTCGAACAATTTATAAATATTTGATCTTTCTATTTGTTTAAGATTTATAAAATTATTTTGTAAAATACATTTGCGCTTTAACTTGTTTATATATATAAATAACAAAAAACAAAAAGAAAATATATTAAAAGAAAAATAAAATTGTTTATAATATATATATTCGAAGTAAAATTAATTATAAATATTTAATATTAATACGTTTTATAAATCGAGAAAAAATTAATAAATTTTGTTAACAAATAAAACAAATATAAGAACAAATTGTAATTTTAATTGTTTAAAAATTTATTTATATTTAGACAATAAATATAGTAACTCGACTTTTGCAAATAAGAATTTTAATTTAAATCTATATTTAGATAAAAAATATAGCAATTCGACTTTTGCAAATTAAAATCTTAATTCGAATTTATATTTAGACAACAAATATATAGCAATTCGACTTTTGCAAATTAAAATTTTAATTCAAATTTATATTTAGACAATTAATAAATATAAGACAAACAAAAATTAATACAATTAAGAATATATATAAGAATAATAGTAATTAATATATATTATAAGTAAATGTGCGCAACGCGAAATTGTTTCTTCGAAAATTCGATTGCGTTGTAGAATTAACGTATTAAAAATATATATATTTTGTTGTTTTTAGAGATTTATATTAGCAATAAAGCTAAACTATATAGAATTTAAGCACTTATTAAATTATTAATTGTGTTGTCAATTTTAGCAAAATTAATCGAAAATTGAAGCTAAGATAATTTATATAAATTGCGACTTATTTAATTTGCATTTAATATAATATAAAAACAATTAAAATAATTAAAAAGTATTGCGAGAAAAAAACAAAATTATCTTGCAAAAATTATTTTCAAAAAAAAATTAATTTATAATAATAAGTAGTTTAAAAATAGTTTTGTCGAACATATTAAATTTAATTGCAACGCTATTGCTAACAACTATTAAAACAATTAAGTTTCTTTCTTTTTTTCGACGCTCAATAATGCGCAACAAAAAAAAGATTATATAATATATTAAGTTTAATTATATTGTAGATTATTGTATCTATATAATAATAAGCTATAGCATATAGAACTAAATAGATAGATATTAATATATTTTTGCACAATTAAGAAAGAAGACAAATTCAAATATTTTAATTTATTCAATACTATCTTTATTTAATGCTAAAAAAAATATTATTCAAAATTAAGTTAAAATTATTAGAAAATTAGATTTAATTAAGTATTTATAAACAACTCTTTAACTTTATACAATACAAATATCGAATAAAGTTTAATTTACTAAAATTGTTTTTTTTAGCTTGATTTGTTATAAATTTAAACTACAATTAAATATATCAAATTATTTATCTTTCTACTCTTATATATTGTAACAAAAGTATAAGACAAAATTTACAAACACATTAATATTAATTTATCTATTAAATAAACAAAGCAATACTTAATTTCTATTGATACAATTTTCGAATATTTGAAATTTAATTATAAATTAATTTATTTTACGAACAACAATTGAACACAATTTCTCTCTTTATTTACTTAATTGCTTTTTTTGTTTTTGTTTTTGTTTTTTGCTTTTAATCTTTAATCTTGTTGTTTCTAGCGCAAAAATAGCGAACAATATTGATATAAATAACAATATCTTTATTACTTTTGACAATATTGTTAATTAAAAGATTAAATATTATTATTATAAACTTGTTTAACAAAAACTTATATATTAATTAGAATAATATAATTAAGAATAAAGCTAAATATATAAATATTAACAATAAAATAAATAAAAAAGAAAAAATCGTAAATAACAAAACTTTAATAAAAAATAATAATATTAATATAAAGATAAAATTTGTATAAACTAAGTCAAAAATATACAAACTTATGCGCTAATCTATTGCAAAAAAAAGAAATAGTCGAAAAAAATTAATTGTTTAAAAAATTGTTTAACGCAAAAAGAAAAAAGTATATTAAAATCGAAAAGAAATTAAGTATTTTTTCAAAAAAGATAAAAAGAAATAAACGCAATATTAATATTGAAAAAAATTGTAAATCTTCTAAATTAAAGAAGTTATAATATATTGAAATTTATTGTATATTTAATATTAAGAAATTAAACTTGTGTAAAAAGTTAAAAATTATATCGAAATACAAATATAAAGTATTTAAAAAATATTAACTTGTTATAGAATCAAAAATTAATACTCTTAAAAATTGAAAATTGTATATTATATTTCGAATTGAAGTTTATTTTAATAATTGTTTTATAAATACTATATTTGAATTGTTCGATATTAATATACGAAAAAAAATATAGTTTGCTAACTTTAATAGCAACAATTTTTCGAAAGCAATATATATATTGTTCGATTATATCTCGAAAGACTTTTATTATATAGATAAAAAAATTGCAAAAATCGCATTATTTATTAAAATTAAGCAAAATATTACTATAACTAAACTAAAGATATTTACTATCTAATAGAGAAAAAAAAGTATAATAAAAATCTATACTACGTTTGTCTTTTGTATAAAAATTAAATAATTAACAAGAACAAACTACTTTAAAGAAAAGCGCTTAAAACTATTGTTTAATTGTTAATCAATTACTTTAGCAACTCTATAAAAGAAATTACGCAATTAAACAAAAATGCGTTCGAACAAAATAATTTAATTATTATCTTCAAATTTAAGAGAGAAAAGTCGAAGACAAACAATTAAACTATTTGTTCTATTAATATTGTTAAAGAGATTTTCTCTTCTATTTTTAAGATTTGATCTTGCAATATTTTTATTTGCAAATTAAACAATTTATAGTCGATCGAAGCTTAGATTAAAATAAAGAAGAAGTAGAAAAAAATTGTTGTTTAATTAACTAAGAGCAAAACAAATAAAAGAAAAACTAACAACTATAATAAAAGAGATTTAAATAAAAAACTTAAATCGACAAACAATATAAATAAAAATAACAAGAAAAAATTCGATTCCAATGCGAAATATAATAAAAAGAAGATTAATTTTAATAACAACTTATTTAATTTAGAAAGCAAGAAAAAATAAAAAAAATAAAATTGCATTTGTGCAATTTTGCTTTGCTAACTTTGTCGCATCTTTATTTTAGTTTAGATAGATAATTGTTAACAATAAATGCTAATAGTAGATTTCAAGTTTCTCTCTTTTAATATGCGTAAAATACAATTAGTAATTATACAATTTCTATAAAATTAAGTAGCGATTTAGCGATTAACGTTACTTTTGTATTAAGTTTTAATTTTAAATATATTAAAGATATTTAAGTTACATAATTAAAGTAAAAGAAATAAATATATAATTGTTATTATTCGATTAATAAGTCTTGTTATTGCTTAATTAATTATATACGCTAAACTTTATTGCTATTGTTAATCTATTTCTATTAAGCAATTTTCCGTTCGACTATTTTTCTTTTCTAATTTATAAAATATCTACTATTGTTATAGTAAACAATTTTTGCGTTTTTTATTTTTTCGAAGATAATTTTGAACTTTTGCAAAAACTCTATACAATACAATGTTATTATTTGTATTATCTTTATTTAATTTGTTTTTAAGAGTTAATTTGTTTATATTTATACAACAAAATTATTTTAAAATATTCGACAAACAAGTGTTTAACTTATAACAAAGTTAATATGCAATTAAACTAATACAAAAAATTTCTATAATAAAACAATATATTAATACAATTAATTTAATAATATAAATTTAAATATAATTTAAATTGTATACGCAACAACAAAATTGCTTTATTAATTAAATTTAATATTATTTAAAGTTTTTTTGTTCTTTTGTATATTAATATATTATAAAAGAATAATTTGTTAAGAAACGCAAATATTATTCGATATTAATTTGTGTAAAATCTTAAATCTAATAATATATATATATATATTTTTTTTTTCAAAGATATCTTTATAAAGTTGTTGTATTTTTGCATGTTTTTTGACTTCTATAGTTTCTTTAAATTATAAATAAACGCAATATCTATATTTTTAAGTTTGTTTTTATACGTAACAATATTCTTTTATTATTTTTCAATTATTTGATAAAAATTTAATATTAATTTTGTGCAAATTTGCTTATTTTTGTTGTTTAACAAAATTAAGTCTTAAATAATTGCGTCTTTGTATTTGTTTTTCAAGTATCTAAATATATATATATATTAATATAATAAAAGTTTGTGTTATTTTTTTCGATAGCAAACTTAATATAATAAAAATACAATATTAAGCAAGAATTGCAATTAAATCGAAGACAAATATATAATATTTAATATCTTAAATTTATGCAAATAATTTGTTAACTTAAAAAGTAAAATATTGTTTGCAACTATTTATAGTTAAACTTGTTGTTTTGTTTTTGCTAATAGTGTCAATATATTGTAAACTTCTTAACTATAAATTTATTAATTTTTGTTTCGATTTGTCTCTTGAAGTATATTTTATTTTAAAGTTAACTAAATATATTTTCTACAATAATGTTGCTCTCTATTAACTATTTTAATTAGATTTTATTGTTGTAAATCTTGTTAATTACAATTTGACATATATTAATAATTAATTGTTCGAAAAGAAGATATTTAATATATATATATATAAAGATTTCGAATTAATTTTTTGAAACAAGCAATCGATTTTGTTTTTGCTATTAAAAAGAGATTTTATTGTTAATTTTTAAATTTTTAAAAATTAGTTGTTTAAGTTAGCAAGTCTTTAATCTCTTTAAAATAATTTTGTATCTAATATTGTTAAATTTTAGTTTAATATATTTAACGATTTTGCAAATATAAATATAACATAAGTTTAAGAAGTTCTTTGTCAACATTAATTTTATAATTAGATAAATTGTAAAAAAATATTTATTTTCGATATATATTTCGATTTTATTTTTTAACTTACAATTGATTTGTTTTAGAAAATCGATAACTATAAAATAATATTTGCAATCTTATATCTTTTCAATTTCTTTTGTTCTTAAACACTTAGTAAAAATAAATAATTTAACAAACGCATTATTAAATATACTATTATTATTTGTTTTTTTGTTGCTATTTATTGTTGCTACAATTGCTACTCTTAATAATTGTAATAACTTATATTTTACTTTTTTTTCTAAAATTATTGATATCTTTGAAGAGTTAATAATTGCTAGATCTTTTTAAATTATCTCAAATATCTTTAATTTATTTGCGAAAAATATTAAAGCGTTGCAAAGCTTAATTTCTTGTTTTAGCAATATAAGTTATATAACAAATTGTTAATTAAACAACAAAATATTTTGCGTAGAATTTTGCTTTCTTTTTTTTTTCGCAAACAAGCTATAATATTTTGAGCAAAAAATAAATAAACTTTAATAAAAAAAATTGTATTATTGTTAAAATTATTTATTTAACTTAATGTTCGAAATTGTTGTTTAATCGAAGATTATCGAAATTTACTTTTTAATTAGCGCAAATTTTGTTAATTTTTTTTGTTTTTTTATTACAAAGTTTCGCGTAAATAATCTTAATAGTCTTTATATTTTTTGTTTGAATTACTTTTATTGTATTTTTTTTATATATTTATTTCGATTTTATTTGCTATAACTCGTCTTGTCTAATAATGCTAAAAACTTTGCTAACAATAGTATTAACAATTTCGATTTTGTTTTTTGCTTTATTTAGAATTGTTAAGATCTTTTTTTATTAATTTTTTTTTTTGCTTTTTTGTTTTATTTAGTTTAAGATAATTTGTTAAATATTATGTAGATTAACAATACTATAAAGAATTTTGCTAAGTAAATTATTTCGATTTGTGTTTATTGTCGACGCGTTAATAATTAATAATTAATATTAATACTTATAAAATAAAATAATATATCGAAAAAAAAACAATTTACAATTAAGTTTAGACTAATTGTTGAGTCGGGTTTCGATTCCAACTATTGGAATTGACTCGATTCGACAATTTCAATATTAGAAATCGAATCGAAACTCGAGTCGATTTCTACTTTTTTGAAATTAACTCGATTCGATTCGAGTCGATTTTCGATTTTAATATTAGAAATCGAATCGAATCGTCAAGAACGTCAAGATTACTAAAAATAGTATAAAATAAGTTTAAATTTAGATTTTTTATTATTTTTTAGGTAATGCACAATAGTAATATATAATATAAAAACAATCTATTATATTTATTAATTAAGTTAAATAGATTAATTATTTCTATTAAATTATTAATTAATTATTACTAAAAATAAAATAAATTACTACTAAAAATAAAATAAATTACTAAAAATAGTAGTCTTGGCAATTTGAGTCAGTTTTTTTGGGTCGAGTTTCGATTTTAACTCTAGAAATCGAATCGAATTATCGATTTCAATATTAGGAATTGAATCGACAATTCGATTCCAACTTTTGGAACTAACTCGACCCAATTCGGGTCAAGTACTCGACCCAAACTCGATAACCCGACCCGACGCGATTAGTCTAATTAAGTTCAAAATTTCGAGATTATATTTTAAAATCGCATTAACAATAAAGTTTTGCTACAATTTTTATTGTTATTTTTGATTCGACAAACTAAAGTATTGTAATTTTTAGTTATATATTATTTAACAATCTTTTACGTCGAACAATTGCTAAAAGAAAAAAACCTATTGTTAAATATTTTAATTTAGCTCTTATTTACAATTTCTCTACGTTAAAACTAATTAAATAGCGTATATATATAATTATATTACAATTTCTCGAAAAATTAAATGCTAAAAAGAAAGCTTATTAACAAATTAAGCAAAATTATTGTTTCTTTTAAAGTTGTTTTTGAAGTTAAAGTTGCACAAACGCAATTTTAATTTATATTTAAATATTTTACAATAAAGCAATCTTGTAGTTTGTAATACTTTATAGTAAGACAATTTCGCAACTTGTAATATTCTACAATAGAGCAATCTTACAATTTTTAGCACTTTTTGATTAATAAATGTCGACAAAATATAAGCAATTATTAATACAATATATATAATTAGCGCATATATAGCATTTGTAAATACAATTATTCTAGTTATAATATTTTATTTTACGCAAGTTATAAAGCTATTCTTAAATATACTTATAGACGTTGTTATATATTTTTGCTCAAATAAGACTTATTTATTATTGTAATCGATTTCTATTTTAAATATTGCATGTTGTTCTTAGATCTTCTAGCAAAATTATATTTTAATATCGACGTTTATTGTTTATAGATAGTTTACATTATGTATTATAGTGTTCGTCGATTGTTCGAAGCTATTGCATTATATTTTGTAGCGTTGTTTATAAATAGTTAGAGTTTGATCTAGAGCTTAATCTAGAATTAGAACTTGTCGAACACAAAACATAATTCTGCAAAGAAGGTCTAAGCACTGAGGCAAAGCTGAGCCCTGAAGTAAGCTTCCCGTAGCCCTGAGCGGAATTGGCTTAGCTGTGCATGGGGGACAGTAGCGTGTGCAATAATAATCTCTTTATAGCTTACTAGGCAACCAGGTGTTTTGTTGCCGTGCGGGTTCGAGCCATGAACGCAGTAGGTCGAGCCTTATCACGATGAGACTATTGCCACGGGGATCGCTACTTGGATGCCTGATGCTCTGCAGACACTGGTGGTATCATACTTGAGTGGCACCCATTGTTAATCCTCAATAGCTCCGAAGCTTCCGTACTGAGTTGCAGAGATGTCTGGTGATTTCATCGGATATTGCGTAGCATGTGGGTGCCATGTGGAAGAGGAGAACGATGATGGATGCGGGTATTCGCACGTTGTTGAGGAGCAATATCAGTTCTTTGGGCGGTTTGCCAATTGGATGCAACAGATGAAATTCAGAAACGGCGCATGGACATTTGACAGCCCCACATTCAAGACTGAGGCTCCGTTCTTCTACACCTTAAGAGGCTTCTGTGCTCGAGGGGGTACTTTGGCACGCCTTCGGTGTGGCAGTTCGGTACCAAGAGATACCGCGGAGAAGGTTCTGTACGAGCGAGATTCGGCAGGCAATTGGACTTTTCCGATCCATGAATGCTGCTTAGCCGTACTCGATCAAGCTAGTCAGTGGTCTCAAGGTAGTGGACTCGTGATTTCAAGGGAAAATTTCTACAACGCTGTCTGCCAACAAGCTGACCGCCACGACTTGGCCAAACATCTCGAGCCGGATAAGCAAGGGACAAGGCCTCCGGGCGTGACGTGGGAACATGGATACTACGGTGCTCAGCGCTGGCAAATCAGTAAATGGGTGGTGTGACAAGTCATTGATTTTGCATAAATGTGTAACCCATGCTGAACAGCCAGCAGAGCATTGGCGGAAATCCACTCGAAATAAGGGATCTATCCTCGTATCTATGCCTTCACCTTGGTCTCATCATCCACGGCCCTCCACAACAAACTTTCCCTGGTCCTCCACCGCCCGAACCACCGTCCCAGCAAGCACCTGTATGGTGCTATGATCATTTTACCTTTCAGCCACCTTCGATGAACGGAAGTACCGACGAGACCTCGACCTTTCGCACGACTGCCACAATCCCACAATTTCGGCATGAAGCTCATCAGACAGTATCACCGCTCCTATGGCCTCAGTCAGCGATCCATGAAGAACATGGTCTCTCTATCTGTATGTCGGCCACCGGCGACCCTCAACGGATCTTAGGTGCACCTATACCTGCGACATGCCCTCGTTCCGAGCTTCCACGTAAAGCAGACGCCGTTCCGTTCACACGTTCTGAGCATCTAGCACCTTTCTTGACTATCCCTACAGAGATTCTTGACGTGATACTAGCAGACCTCTCACCAAGATCTGTCGTTAGCCTTCACGATTGTTGTAAAACCTTCGCAGCCCGTTTGCCATTTAATCAACGGTTCTGGCGAGATGCTCTTCTATCGAACCGTCTGCTGGGTTATACCTGGGACCTTGACAACGTCATGTCCGAGGACAAAATTTTGCAAGAGAGGAATTCTGATGATGCCTTAGGCTGGGAATGGAAGGGTTTTGGTCAAGTGCTCGCGAGGCAAGGATGTTTCCGAGAAGAGGAAGAAGAAATGTTTAAGGCCCCTGGAGTCCCTGAGGGACTGAAGGCTAGAAAAAGGATTTGGAGATGCATCATGGAGATCGCGCACTCGAGAACAGGGGACAACTAGCGACGAGGAATGGACTTTCGAACCTCAGCAATATCGGTGGACCTTCCAGCGCTCAGTATCCGCAAGGAACTCCTCCATAAGCCCATCTAGCAAGTCACCCAAGACGCGAGGAGTTCCCAATGACAAGCCAGACTTCTAATCGAGCCCTCATGTTGCAACATCGGATTTCGCCATCAGGTCCCTGTCAAAAGACCCTAACGTTTCAAATACTACCTTCCGAGATCTATCGAACCGAGTGAATTCCCAAGGAATGAATGGAGTGCGGTGGAAGCACAAGCAGGCTGATCAACGAGGCGGAAATCGTAATGGGTAGTACGGGGAGGACCTAGAGGGCTGAAAGGGGCCTGAGTGTGGTGGGATGGTGGCTAACAGAGAACGATGAACGACAGAGCGAGTGGCGCAGGAGGCAAAGGGTCGGGGCGAAGGAATCGCATAGTAGTTCGAGGTGAGGATGGCTGTTGGGTGATGTAAGCGAGACTAGCTTTTCTCTGCTCAGAGCGTACCATGCTGTCTATAGAGACATCCCTCGCTCCTTCGCTCCTTCGCTCAGTCCTCTCTCACTTCTCGCATTTCCTACCTCCCCACTATATCGCGCTGCTTCTCACACATCTCAGCCCCCTAACCAAGCTTTTCTGGCCCAATCCACGTCACAACAAAAATAATTCCACGACGTCAACCCACCCCGCATCTACTTTCGAAGAAGCCGGTGAAATCGTACCAATTCCCCCCAAGAAAGCGACTCTCTTCTCTGCTGATTATTCTTTTGTCAGTGTTGCAACCTTAACACCCTGGATCTCTACGAAAACTTAGGCCGCATACTGCCCCTTGCTGCCTGGGCTACCCTATGCTTATGTATATCCCACCGCTCCCTCCTGTTTCAGGCTCTCCTCGCGCCGTTCGCACTACGCCATGCACTGCAGCGGCGTGGTCCATTTTCTGGGGGGAGCGGGCGGTCGATCAAGAGGGGGAGATTTTGCTTGCTGGTGTGTAGGCATGGGCTTTGATTACCCTTGTCCAGGCCACGCTGGATAGAACACCTCCAACGTGTAGTTTCCATGTGTCTCTCTCTCCTCTCTCCTCTCCTCTCTTTCCCCTTTCTTTTGCTCTCAACGACAGCCCCCTTCCACGCGCCGTCTCAAAAATCCCTGATCAACGCTACCTCCCGACCTCGAGATCACCACCGCTTGGACAGGAGCACAGGCAGAGCAACCCCAACAGATAGACGCTCTTCGATAGCGCGGGAGAGTGTCGAGAAAGCGGGAGGAACAGAAGCATCCCAGATGCAAAGAGTCGCCAGAGGAAATCCAACCCCCGAGACAACAAAGAGAGAGATCCCCGCAAGCAGCGGAGGAAAACAACTCCAGCC
>JAABUS010000838.1_pt1 | contig 73151 bp, 71 predicted proteins | sample 5560161 | NCBI WGS metagenome assembly JAABUS01 (sample SAMN10711885, study PRJNA513376) | rock metagenome | isolation source: Antarctica rocks | place: Antarctica: Victoria Land, Trio Nunatak nord | collected 2016-01-04
CGTGCAGGCCTTCGCCGACCTCAATGCCGGGCTGCTGGAGTCGGGGCGCGCGCCGTTCGCCAACCCCCGCAACGCCGCAGCGGGGTCGCTGCGGCAGAAGGATCCGCGCATCACCGCTACCCGACCGCTGCGGGTCCTGGTCCACGGGCTGGGTTTGCGCGAGGGTTTCGAGCCCGAGCGCCAGAGCGAGGCGTACGCCGTGCTGCGCGACTGGGGGCTGCCCGTCTCCGCGCACGTCCGAGTCGTCGAGGCGCTGGCCGAGGTGCAGCAAGTCGTCGACTACTTCGGCGAGCACCGGCACGGCGTCGAGCACGAGCTCGACGGCGTGGTCGTCAAGGTCGACGAGGTGCCGGTGCAGCGCGCGCTCGGCTCGACCAGCCGGGCGCCGCGGTGGGCGATCGCCTACAAGTACCCGCCGCAGGAGGTGACCACCACGTTGCTCGACATACGGGTCAACGTCGGTCGCACCGGGCGCGTGACGCCCTACGGCGTGATGACCCCGGTGGTGGTGGCAGGGTCGACGGTCGAGATGGCGACGTTGCACAACGCCTCTGAGGTCAAGCGCAAGGGCGTCCTGATCGGGGACACGGTCGTATTGCGCAAGGCAGGCGACGTGATCCCCGAGATCGTGGGGCCCGTGGTCGACCTGCGCGACGGCACGGAGCGCGCGTTCGTCATGCCGACGCATTGCCCGGAGTGCAGCACCGAGCTGGTGCAGCAACGGGAGGGGGACAAGGACATCCGCTGTCCCAACGCCCGCTACTGCCCGGCGCAACTGCGAGAGCGGCTCTTCGCCCTCGCTGCCCGCGGCGCGTTCGATATCGAAGCGCTCGGCTGGGAGGGCGCTGTCGGCCTCCTGCGCGCCGGCGTGATCGCCGACGAGGGCGACCTGTTCGACCTGACCGCTGCCGAGGTGGCCAAAGTCCCCGTCTTCACCCGGGTCGCGAAGAAGACCGACCCTCCTGAGCGGGTCCACGCGGGGCGGGTGCTCTCGGCCAACGGCCAGAAGCTGGTGGACAACCTGCAGAGGGCCAAGAGCCAGCCGCTGTGGCGGGTGCTGGTGGCGCTGTCGATCCGGCACGTCGGGCCCACCGCGGCGCGGGCGCTGGCGGGTCACTTCGGCGCCGTCGAGCGGATCCGGGCGGCGGACCGCGAAGAGCTGGCGGCTGTCGAAGGCGTCGGCGGCGTGATCGCCGACGCCGTGGTCGACTGGTTCGCGGTCGACTGGCATGCCGCCGTGGTCGACAACTGGCACGCAGCCGGAGTCGCCATGGCGGACGAGCGGGACGAGTCCGTTCCGCGGACTCTCGAAGGCGTCATCGTCGTGGTGACCGGCTCGCTCGACGGCTTCTCCCGGGACGAGGCCAAGGAGGCGATCCTCACGCGCGGCGGCAAGCCGTCGGGCTCGGTGTCCAAGAAGACCGACTTCGCCGTGATCGGCGCCAACGCCGGCTCGAAGGCGGACAAGGCGCGTGAGATCGGCGTACCGGTGCTGGACGAAGCGGGGTTCCGAGCCCTCCTGGAGGGCGGCCCTGCGTCTGTCGAGCGCAGCTCTCCGCGAGGGTGAGCGGTCGGCGGCAGATCGGGGAACGTCTCGCAGAACGCCATAGACTTCCGGCCATGCCCGAACTGACTCGCGAGGAGGTGGCGCACCTGGCCCAGCTGGCCAGAATCGACCTCAGCGACGCCGAACTCGACGTCATGGCCGGTGAGCTGGCCGTCATCCTCCACTCCGTGGCGCGGGTGGGCCAGGTCGCCGCGCACGACGTCCCGCCGATGTCCCATCCCTTGCCGCTGACCAACGTCACCAGGGCCGACGAGATCCGACCCAGTTTGACGGCCGATGCCGTGCTTGCCGGTGCTCCCTCGGCGGAGCAGCAACGGTTCAGCGTGCCGCGCATCCTGGACGAGGACTGACCCGCCGTGACCCTTCCCCCCAGCGGTGACATCACCCGCGCGACGGCCGCGGACCTTGCGCAGGCCCTTTCCGACAAGCAGGTCAGCTCCGTCGAAGTGACCCAGGCCCACCTCGACCGGATCGCCGCGGTCGACATCGACGTGCACGCCTTCCTGCACGTCGACGCCGAAGGCGCCCTCGACGCGGCGCGTGCGGTCGACCGACGGCGACTCGCGGGGGAGTCGCTCCCGCCGCTCGCCGGTGTGCCGATCGCCGTCAAGGACGTCGTCGCCACCAAGGGCCTGCCGACAACCTGCGGCTCCCGGATCCTGCAGGGCTGGGTCCCGCCGTACGACGCGACGCTGGTACGCCGCCTCAAGGCCGCCGGGCTGCCGATCCTCGGCAAGACCAACATGGACGAGTTCGCCATGGGGTCCTCGACCGAGCACTCGGCGTACGGCCCGACGCACAATCCGTGGGACCTCGACCGGATACCGGGCGGGTCCGGTGGGGGGTCTGCTGCAGCGGTGGCGGCGTTCGAGTCGCCGCTCGCGGTCGGCACGGACACCGGCGGTTCGATCCGGCAGCCGGCCGCGGTGACCGGCACCGTCGGGGCCAAGCCGACGTACGGCGGAGTCTCCCGCTACGGCCTGGTCGCCCTCGCCAGCAGCCTCGACCAGGCAGGCCCCGTGGCCCGTACGGTGCTCGACGCCGCCCTGTTGCACGCGCTCATCGGAGGCCACGACCCGATGGACTCGACGTCCATCGACGCGCCGGTGCCGCCCGTCGTCGAAGCGGCACGCCGCGCCGACGTGAGCGGCCTGCGGATCGGCGTGGTCACCGAGCTCGGCGGCGAGGGCTACCAGAGCGGGGTCCGGGACCGCTTCGAGGAGTCGGTCCGGCTGCTGGTCGACCGCGGGGCGAAGGTCGTCGAGGTCTCCTGCCCGCACTTCGACTATGCGCTCGCGGCCTACTACCTGATTCTGCCGAGCGAGGCGTCGTCCAACCTGGCCAAGTTCGACGCCATGCGCTACGGCCTCCGGACTCTCCCCGATGGCGTCGACGACCCCAGTGCGGAGCAGGTGATGGCCGCCACGCGCAAGGCCGGCTTCGGCGCCGAGGTCAAGCGGCGGATCATCCTCGGCACCTACGCCCTGTCCAGCGGCTACTACGACGCCTACTACGCGCAGGCGCAGAAGGTCCGCACCCTCGTGGCCCGTGACTTCGCGGACGCCTTCGCGCAGGCCGACGTCCTGGTCTCGCCGACCGCACCGACGACGGCGTTTGCCATCGGCGAGAAGCTCGAGGACCCGCTGGCGATGTACCTCAACGACATCGCCACCATCCCTGCCAACCTTGCCGGCGTGCCCGGCATGTCCGTGCCGTCCGGACTCGCGGAGGAGGACGGGCTGCCCACGGGCATCCAGATCCTCGCCCCCGCCACGCAGGACGACCGGATGTACGCCGTCGGCGCGGCGCTCGAAGCGGCACTCACCGAACGCTGGGGCGGCCCGCTGCTCGACCAGGCCCCTGCGCTGGAGGTGCACCGGTGACCACCATCCACCACGACACCCGCGCGGTGGCGGAGGTCCTCGACTACGCCGACGCGGTCTCGTCGTACGACCCGGTCGTCGGGCTCGAGGTCCATGTCGAGCTCAACACGGCCACCAAGATGTTCTGCGGGTGCGCGGCCAGTTTCGGCGCTGAGCCCAACACCCAGGTCTGCCCCGTCTGCCTCGGTCTGCCCGGCGCGCTCCCCGTCGTCAACGAGCGGGCCGTCGAGTCGGCGATGCGGATCGGCCTGGCGCTGAACTGCTCGATCGCGCCGTGGAGCCGGTTCGCCCGCAAGAACTACTTCTATCCGGACATGCCGAAGAACTTCCAGACCTCCCAGTACGACGAGCCGATCGCCTTCGAGGGGCACCTCGACGTCGAGCTCGAGGACGGCTCGACGTACCGCGTGGCGATCGAGCGCGCTCACATGGAGGAGGACACCGGCAAGTCGCTCCACGTCGGCGGGGCGACGGGCCGGATCCACGGCGCGGACCACTCGCTGGTGGACTACAACCGGGCGGGCATCCCACTCATCGAGATCGTGACCAAGCCGCTGACCGGCGTAGGCGACCAGGCTCCGCAGATTGCCCGGGCCTACGTGTCTGCGCTGCGCGACCTGCTCCGAGCGCTCGGGGTCAGCGACGTCCGGATGGAGCAGGGCTCGCTGCGGTGCGACGCCAACCTCTCCCTTCGCCCCAAGGCCCGCGATGGGCAGGTGCAGGCCGACGTGCCGCTCGGCACCCGCACCGAGACCAAGAACGTCAACTCGCTGCGCTCGGTCGAGCGGGCGGTGCGCTACGAGATCACTCGGCAGGCCGCCATCCTGCGCGCCGGCGGCTCCATCACCCAGGAGACGCGGCACTGGCACGAGGACACCGGCATCACCACGTCGGGCCGGATCAAGTCGGACGCCGACGACTACCGGTACTTCCCCGAGCCCGACCTGGTGCCCGTGGCACCGACGGCGGCGACCGTCGAGCGGCTGCGGGCCACGTTGCCCGAGTCGCCGCCCGAGCGCCGACGCAGGCTCCAGCACGCTTGGGGCTACTCGGATCTGGAGATGCGCGACGTCGTCAACGCCGGTGCCACCGAGCTGATCGAGCGGACCGTTGCCGCGGGCGCCACGCCCGCCGGCGCGCGCAAGTGGTGGACGGGGGAGGTCGCGCGGCGAGCCAGCACTACCGGCGTCGGGCTCGACCAGCTCGGCGCGACCCCGGAGTACGTAGCTCAGCTCGACACCTTGGTGGCCTCTGGCCGGCTCAACGACCCGATGGCGCGGCAAGTGCTCGACGGCGTCCTCGACGGCCAGGGGAGCCCGCTGGACGTGGCCGACGCGCGCGGCCTCCAGGTGGTCCGCGACGACGTCGCGCTCGAGGCAGCCGTCGACGCGGTGATCGCCGCCAACGCCGACCTGGCCGACAAGGTCCGCGGCGGAAAGGTCCAGGCGGTCGGGGCGCTGATCGGCCAGGTGATGCGGGCGAGCAAGGGCCAGGGTGACGCCGCGCAGATCCGGCAGCTCTTGCTCGACCGGCTCAGCTGAGGTAACGGCGCTCGAGCCGTTGGAGTCGGTGGTCGGGCACCCAGCCAGGGCGCGCCGTGCGGATCGACTCAGGCCCGGGTCCGGGGAGGTTGTCCCGGGCCCACATGGCGGTGCTCGTACGATCGGCGATACCCAGGCGCCGGAACAGGTGACCGACGTGCACCTTGACGGTGCGTTCGCTGATCCCGAGCATTTGGCCGATCCGTTTGTTCGCCAGACCCTGCGCGATCAGGCGCAGGACCTGGAGCTCACGAGCGCTGAGGGTGTCCATGGACACGGCGCATCGGCAAAGGGCTTGCCGCCCTAGGCTTGCGCCATGACCCAGCCGTCCGCCCGCACCGCTAGCGCTTCCCGCGACGTGTCGGACGCCTCGGGCGCCCCGGACATCAAGCCCCGCAGCCGTGACGTCACCGACGGGCTGGAGAAGGCCGCCGCACGAGGGATGCTGCGCGCCGTCGGGATGGGCGACGACGACTTCGCCAAGCCCCAGATCGGCGTCGCCAGTTCCTGGAACGAGATCACTCCCTGCAACCTTTCGCTAGACCGGCTCGCGCAGGCGGTCAAGGAGGGGGTGCACGCCGCGGGCGGCTACCCGCTGGAGTTCGGAACGATCAGCGTCAGCGACGGCATCTCGATGGGCCATGAGGGGATGCATTTCTCCCTGGTCAGCCGCGAGGTGATCGCGGACTCCGTCGAAACCGTGATGCAGGCCGAGCGGCTCGACGGCTCGGTGCTGCTCGCCGGCTGCGACAAGTCGCTGCCCGGCATGCTGATGGCCGCCGCGCGCCTCGACCTCGCCTCCGTCTTCCTGTACGCCGGCTCGATCCTCCCAGGAATCGCCAAGCTCTCCGACGGCAGCGAGCGGACCGTCACCATCATCGACGCGTTCGAGGCGGTCGGCGCCTGCGCGGCGGGACGGATGAGCCGCGCCGACGTCGACGCGATCGAGCGGGCCATCTGCCCCGGCGAGGGCGCATGCGGCGGCATGTACACCGCCAACACGATGGCCAGCGTGGCGGAGGCCATCGGCATGTCGCTGCCCGGTTCCGCAGCCCCGCCAGCGACCGACCGCCGCCGCGACGGCTTCGCACGCCGGTCCGGCGAGGCGGTGGTCAATCTGCTCCGCAACGGCATTACGGCGCGCCAGATCATGACCCGCGAGGCGTTCGACAACGCGATCTCAGTCGTGATGGCCTTCGGCGGCTCGACCAACGCCGTCCTGCACCTGCTCGCGATCGCCCACGAGGCCGAGGTGGAGCTCAGCATCGACGACTTCCAGCGGATCGGCCGACGGGTGCCGCACCTGGCCGACGTCAAGCCGTTCGGGCAGTACGTCATGACCGACATCGACCGGGTCGGCGGAGTGCCCGTCGTGATGCGGCTCCTGCTCGACGCGGGGTTGCTCAACGGCGACTGCCTGACCGTCACCGGCCAGACGATGGCGCAGAACCTGGCCGACATCGCGCCACCGGACCCCGACGGGAAGGTGCTGCGCGCCATGTCCGCCCCGATCCACGCCACCGGTGGCCTCACCATCCTGCGCGGTTCGCTGGCCCCGGGTGGCGCCGTCGTCAAGACGGCCGGTTTCGACAGCGACGTGTTCGAAGGCACCGCACGAGTATTCGACGGCGAGCGAGCTGCCATGGATGCCGTCGAAGACGGCTCGCTCGCCAAGGGCGATGTCGTCGTGATCCGCTACGAAGGGCCGAAAGGCGGACCCGGTATGCGCGAGATGCTCGCGGTGACCGGCGCCATCAAGGGTGCCGGCCTCGGCAAGGACGTCCTGCTGCTGACCGACGGCCGCTTCTCGGGAGGCACCACCGGGCTGTGCATCGGCCACGTGGCGCCCGAGGCCGTCGACGCCGGGCCGATCGCGTTCGTGCGCGACGGCGACCCGATCCGGATGGATGTCGGCGCCGCGACGCTCGACTTGCTCGTGGACGAGGACGAGATGGCCCGGCGAGCGGACGGGTTCCGCCCCCCGGAGCCGAAGTACCCCCGCGGTGTGCTGGCGAAGTACGTCAAGCTCGTCGGCAGCGCGTCATACGGCGCCGTCTGCGGCTAGGCCCGCCGGGTGCGGGCCGTGACCGCCGCGTCGCCCATGAGCCGATGGCATCGACCGTGCGTGGTATCAGGGGTGCTCGCTGCTCGCCTCCGCCCGGATGGTGAGACCTCGGCGTACCGAGGGTTGACACGCCGACCGCCGGGGCGCACGGTAGGGGTGTGGGACGAATCCTCGTACTCCCTTAGCGCGCTGACAGACTCGTCGGCGCGCTGCCCCTCCCGTCCGGACCGGACAGAGGGGCTTTTTTGTGGGCTCAGCCAGATGGACGCTAAAACAGACCGAAGAAACGGATGGACATCGTGACTGACGTGCGGATCGGATCCACCGCAGGGCCGTCACCCGCGGACCTCGCAGCGAGCGTCCGCCCGCCGACATCGGCCCACTCGCCAGCGCCGACCACAGCGCAATCGACCAGGACCACAGCGCAATCGAGCACGAGCGACGAGCCGGTGCCCGTGACCGGCGCACAGAGCCTGGTCCGCTCGCTCGAAGCGGTTGGCGTCGAGGTCGTCTTCGGGATCCCCGGCGGGGCGATCCTGCCGGCATACGACCCGCTGTTGGACTCCACCAAGGTCCGGCACATCCTGGTCCGCCACGAGCAGGGCGCGGGACACGCGGCCGAGGGCTACGCCAGTGCAACGGGCAAGGTCGGCGTCTGTATGGCGACCAGCGGGCCGGGTGCCACCAACCTGGTCACCCCCATCGCTGACGCCTACATGGACTCGGTGCCGATCGTCGCGATCACCGGCCAGGTCAGTTCCCAGGCCATCGGGACCGACGCGTTCCAGGAGGCCGACATTCGCGGCATCACCATGCCGATCACGAAGCACAACTACCTGGTGACCGACGCCGCGCAGATCCCGCGGGTGATCGCGGAGGCCTTCCACATCGCCTCGACCGGCCGGCCCGGCCCGGTCCTCGTCGACATCAGCAAGGACGCGCTGCAGGCTCAGACCACGTTCGCGTGGCCGCCGAAGATCGAGCTGCCGGGCTACCGTCCGGTCGCTCGTCCGCACAGCAAGCAGATCCGCGAGGCGGCCCGGCTGATCGCTGCCGCCGAGCGTCCAGTGCTCTACGTCGGTGGAGGCGTGATCCGGGGACGGGCGTCCGAGGAGCTGCGGGCGTTCCTCGAACTCACCCAGATCCCGGTGGTGACGACCCTGATGGCAAGGGGTGCGGTCCCCGACAGTCATCCTCTCAACCTCGGTATGCCAGGTATGCACGGCACCGTCGCGGCCGTCACGGCGCTGCAGAAGTCCGACCTGCTCGTCACGCTCGGTGCGCGGTTCGACGACCGGGTGACCGGCCAACTGTCGACGTTTGCCCGTGGTGCCAAGGTGATCCACGCCGATATCGACCCGGCCGAGATCTCCAAGAACCGCGTCGCCGATGTGCCGATCGTCGGCGACTGCAAGGAGGTCATCGCCGATCTGATCTCGGCGATCGAGGAGGCGGGGCGCGGTGGCGTGCGGGGCACCTACACGGCGTGGCAGAAGCAGGTGCTGAGCTGGAAGTCCTCGTTTCCGCTTGGCTACGCTGCCGCTGAGGTGAATTCCGTTGCACCGCAGCACGTCATCGAGCGGATCGGTGCGATCAGCGGGCCGGAGTCGATCTTTGTCGCAGGCGTCGGGCAGCACCAGATGTGGGCCGCGCAATTCGTCGGCTACGAGCGGCCCAACAGCTGGGTCAACTCCGGCGGTCTCGGGACGATGGGCTTCGCGGTGCCGGCGGCCATGGGAGCCAAGGTCGGCGAGCCGGACCGCACGGTGTGGGCGATCGACGGTGACGGTTGCTTCCAGATGACCAACCAGGAACTCGCCACCTGTGTGATCAACGACATCCCGATCAAGGTCGCCATCATCAACAACTCGAGCCTTGGCATGGTCCGGCAATGGCAGACCCTGTTCTACAACCAGCGCTACTCCAACACCGATCTGCACACCAGTGTCAACCGCCGGGTGCCGGACTTCGTCAAACTCGCCGACGCCTACGGCTGCGCGGGCCTGCGCTGTGAGTCGCCGCAAGACGTGGACGCCACGATCCGCAAGGCGATGGAGATCAACGACGTCCCGGTCGTCGTCGACTTCGTCGTGCACCGCGACGCCATGGTGTGGCCGATGGTGCCGGTTGGCCTGTCCAACGACAAGATCCAGGTTGCCCGCGACCTCGCGCCGACGTGGGATCGGGACGACCAGTCGGAAACAGCGGTCGAGGGGGTGCAGGAATGAGCAAGCACACCCTGTCCGTCCTGGTCGAGAACCAGCCGGGGGTCCTGGCCCGGATCGCCGGGCTGTTCTCCCGAAGGGGCTTCAACATCGACTCGTTGGCCGTCGGTCCAACGGAGAACCCGGCAGTGTCCCGGATGACCGTCGTGGTCGACGTGGAGGCGCTGCCGCTGGAGCAGGTGACCAAACAGCTGAACAAGCTGGTCGAGGTGCTCAAGGTGGTCGAGCTCGACCGGGCCGCTTCGGTGCAGCGGGAGATCCTGCTGGTCAAGGTGCGGGCCGACCTGCAGACCCGCTCGCACGTCCTGGAGACGGCTCAACTGTTCCGTGCCAAGGTGGTGGACGTTGCCACCGATGCCGTGACCATCGAGGCCACCGGCAACACGGACAAGCTCGACGCGCTGCTGCGAGTGCTCGAGCCGTTCGGCGTCAAGGAGTTGGTGCATTCCGGCATGGTCGCGATCGGGCGGGGCCCGCGCTCGATCACGGACCGCTCGCTGCGCAGCGCCTGACGCACGCACCCGACATACCCGCACGACGAGCACCAACGAGCACCAACGAGCACCGACGAAACCTTCACCGACGAACCCAAGGAGTGGCCGACGTGGCCCAGATGTTCTACGACGACGATGCTGACCTCTCGGTCATCCAGGGCCGCAAGGTCGCCGTTCTCGGCTACGGCAGTCAGGGGCACGCCCACGCACTCAACCTCCGCGACTCAGGGGTGGACGTGCGCGTGGGGCTGCTGGAGGGTTCTCAATCCCGGGCCAAGGCCGAAGCCGAAGGGCTCACCGTCCTCACCCCCGACGAGGCGTCGAAGCAGGCGGACGTGATCGTGATCCTGGCGCCGGACCACAAGCAGCGCGGGCTTTACGAGGAGTCGGTCCGGCCGAACCTGACGCAGGGCAACGCCATCGTCTTCGGCCACGGGTTCAACATCCGGTTCGGCTATATCGAGCCGCCGCAGGGGATCGACGTGGTGATGGTTGCGCCGAAGGGTCCCGGTCACCTGGTCCGCCGCGAATTCGTCGACGGCAGAGGCGTGCCGGTGCTGCTCGCCGTCGAGAAGGACGAGTCCGGTACGGCGTGGGACCTGGCCCGGTCGTACGCCGCCGCCATCGGCGGGCTGCGCGCCGGAGGCATCCAGACCACATTCACCGAGGAGACCGAGACCGATCTCTTCGGTGAGCAGGCGGTGCTCTGCGGCGGTGCCTCGCAGCTGGTGCAGTACGGCTTCGAGGTGCTGACCGAGGCGGGCTACCAGCCGGAGGTCGCCTACTTCGAGTGCCTCCACGAGCTCAAGCTGATCGTCGACCTGATGTACGAGGGCGGCATCGCCAAGCAGCGCTGGTCGGTCAGCGACACGGCCGAGTTCGGCGACTACGTCTCCGGGCCGCGGATCATCGACGCGTCGGTGAAGAAGAACATGCAGACCATCCTGGCCGAGATCCAGGACGGCACGTTCGCCAAGCACTTCATCGACGACCAGGACGCGGGCGCATCGGAATTCATGGCGTTGCGGGAGAAGGGACGCCAGCACCCGATCGAGGCCACCGGCCGCCAGTTGCGGAGCCTGATGAGCTGGATCAAGCCCACGGACGGCGACTACGTCGAGGGCAGCGCCGCGCGCTGAGCCGCGGGCGCCAGGCCGCCCGTCCCTCCGCCTGCCTTGCGGTCGGTCTTGTATGGCGGGCTCCGCCGATCGCGCTCGCCGCTCGAACCTAGACTCGGGCGGTGAGCATTCCCAGCGAACCCACCCGTCCATCGGCCGGGATCCGCCCGGTCGTGCTGATCGCCGAGGAGCTGTCGCCCGCCACGGTCGACGCCCTGGGGCCGGACTTCGAGATCCGCACCGTCGATGGGGCCGATCGCGGCGCCCTGCTGCCGGCCCTGCATGACGTCGACGCCGTCCTCATCCGATCGGCGACGCGGGTCGACGCCGAGGCACTGACGGCTGCTCCGCGGCTCAAGGTCGTCGCCCGTGCCGGCGTGGGGCTGGACAACGTCGACGTACCGGCAGCCACCCAGGCCGGTGTGATGGTCGTCAATGCCCCGACCTCCAACATCACCTCGGCCGCCGAGCTCACGATCGGCCTGCTCCTCGCGACGGCGCGCAACATCGCCCCGGCCAGCACTGCGCTGCGCGGCGGCGCGTGGAAGCGGAGCGGTTACACCGGCGTCGAGCTGGTCGACAAGACCCTCGGGATCGTCGGCTTCGGTCGGATCGGCCAGCTCGTCGCGGAGCGTCTGGCTGCGTTCGGGATGTCCGTGATCGCCTACGACCCCTACGCCAACGCGGCCCGGGCCGGCCAGATGGGGGTCCTGCTCGTCTCCTTCGAGGAGTTGCTGTCGCGCAGCGATTTCATCACCGTCCACTTGCCCAAGACCCCCGAGACGGTCGGGTTGATCGGTGAACAGGCGCTCAAGCTGGTCAAACCGGGGGTGCGCATCGTCAATGCGGCGCGCGGCGGCATCGTCGACGAGGGTGCCCTGGCTGCGGCGTTGAGCGAGGGCCGTGTCGCCGGTGCCGGGCTGGACGTCTTCACCACCGAGCCGTGCACGCAGTCGCCGCTGTTCGCCTTCGAGTCCGTGGTCGTCACGCCACATCTCGGCGCCTCCACCCATGAGGCGCAGGAGAAGGCCGGCGTGTCCGTCGCCAGATCCGTGCGGCTGGCCCTGGGCGGCGAGCTCGTGCCCGACGCGGTCAACGTGTCCGGTGGTGTTATCGCCGAGGAGGTCCGTCCCGGCATCGCCCTGGTGGAGAAGCTCGGCCGCATCTTCACCTCGCTCGCCGGCGCCGTCCCCGTCCAGCTGGACATCGACGTCAAGGGTGAGATCACCGCGTTCGACGTCAGCGTCTGGAAGCTGTCGGCGCTCAAGGGCCTGTTCCAGGACGTCGTCGAGGAGCAGGTCTCCTACGTCAACGCGCCGGTCCTGGCCGAGCAGCGCGGCTGCGAGGTTCGGCTGCTCACCGACCCGGTCAGCCAGGACTTCCGCAACGTGACGACGTTGCGCGGCACCCTCGCCGACGGCTCGGTGGTCAGCGTCTCGGGCACGCTCACCGGCCCCCGTATGGTCGAGAAGCTCACCGGTGTCGACGGGTTCGACCTGGAGGTGCCGATCAGCGAGCACATGGCGATCTACCGGTATGTCGACCGGCCAGGCGTGGTCGGCCGCATCGGCAAGGTGCTCGGAGATTCGCAGATCAACATCGGCGGCATGCAGGTGGCTCGCGACGCCAAGGGCGGCGAGGCACTGGTGGTGCTCACCGTGGACAGCGCCATCCCTCCTGGGGTGCTGGCGGACATCGAGACCGAGATCGGTGCCTGCGACGTGCGGGTGATCGACCTCGACTGAGCAGGAGTTCGAGCGGCCCAGCACGAGCCGCTCGCGGCCGCGTTCCAAGAGCTGGGATCACGAGCCACGTCGCGAGCCGTAGCCTCCCCTGGTGACCTCCTTCCCCAGCTCGCTGCCGGCCAGCCGCCTGCCCCACCCCCAAGCCGCGCCGCCGTTGCGCTGGGGTGTCCTCGGCCCGGGGGGCATCGCCCGCTCGTTCGCCGATGCGATGAAAAAGCATACCCGGCAGCGGATCGTGGCCGTGGGGTCACGTTCGAGCGAACGGGCGCAGGCATTCGCCGGTGACTTCGGGGTCGAGCGGGTGCACGGCTCTTACGAGGCGCTGGCGGCAGATCCGGAGGTCGACGTCGTCTATGTCGCCACGCCGCACAGCGGCCACCGCGAGCATGCGTTGCTGGCGATCGCGGCGGGCAAGCACGTCCTGGTCGAGAAGTCGTTCACCCGCAACGCCGCCGAGGCCGCGGAGGTGGTCGAGGCCGCACGGGGAGCCGGCGTGATCGCGATGGAGGCGATGTGGCCGCGCTTCCTGCCGCAGACCGACGTGCTGCGCCAGCTCCTGGACGACGGCGTGCTGGGCGAGCTGCGCACCGTACTGGCCGACCACGGACAGTACTTCAAGCCCGACCCCAGCCACCGGCTGTTCGCGCCGGAACTCGCCGGCGGCGCCATGCTGGACCTCGGCATCTACCCCGTCTCGTTCGCCTCCCTCGTGCTCGGCCGGCCAGACTCGGTCACCGCCGTGGGGAGCCGGACGGTGACGGGTGTCGATGCCCAGGCCTCGATGGTCCTGCAAAGGGGTGACGCCGAGGCGGTGCTGAGCACGACGCTGGCGGCGCTCACCCCGACGACGGCCGTCGTGTGCGGCAGTGCCGCTCGGGTCGAGTTCGCCGGTCCCTTCTACGCGGCGGTGCAGATGATCTTGGTCGCGCAGGACGGCCGCCGCCTGGTGCGCGACGCCGATCCGTTCCCCGGCCACGAGGGGCTGTGTCACGAGGCGGCGCACCTGGCCCAACTCGTCACCGACGGGGCCGGGGAGTCGCCGCTGCTGCCGATGCAGGAGACGGTGGAGGTCATGGGGACCGTCGACGAGGTGCGGCGCCAGCTCGGCGTACGGCTGCCAAGGGAGTAGCCCGGGGCCGTTCGCACCGACCCCGCCCACTCCCGGCATCCGGCGCTGGGAGGCGGACGGGTCTCAGCCCGCGAGAGCTCGGTGTCAGATAGTTGGACGTCCATCTAATCTGGGGTGGGTGTGGATGCCCGAGATCGGACCCGCACCCGAAGGCCAGGCGACGACGAAAGACGGTGCAGCAGTGAGCGACGAGGCGATCGAAGCCCGCCGGGCGTTGCAGGAGTCCTTGGACCTGCGCGACCAGGGCCATCTCGACCACGGTGACGGGCCTGCCCACCCCGGTTCGTGATGTTAGGCGAGCAGCGACAGCCTCGGTCAGCGCTCGCCCGCTCGCCAGTCGAGACGCGGATCCCAGCATGCAAGACTTCTCCTAACCTGAGCCACATGCCGAAGAACCCGCTCGACATCGCAGTCATCGGTGGCGACGGCATCGGGCCTGAAGTGGTCGCCGAGGCGCTCAAGGTTCTCGAGGCCGCCACCGCGAGTGCCGGTCCCAAGGTCACCACCACGGAGTACGACCTCGGCGCCCGGCGCTGGCATGCCAGCGGTGAGACTCTCCCGGATTCCGTGCTCGCCGAGATCCGCCAGCACGACGCGATCCTGCTCGGTGCGGTTGGCGATCCGAGTGTCCCGAGCGGCGTCCTGGAGAGGGGGCTGCTGCTGCGGCTGCGATTCGCCCTCGACCATTACGTCAACCTTCGCCCGGCCCGCCTCTACGACGGCGTGGTGAGCCCGCTCGCGGTGGAGCGGGTCGCCCCGGGCGGGATCGATTTCCTCGTCGTGCGCGAAGGCACCGAAGGCGCGTACGTCGGCAACGGCGGCTCCCTGCGAGTCGGCACGCCGGCCGAGATCGCCACCGAGGTCAGCGTCAACACGGCCTACGGCGTCGAGCGCGTCGTGCGGGACGCCTTCGCCCGGGCCCAGGCGCGCGAGCGCAAGCATCTCACGCTGGTGCACAAGCACAACGTCCTCGTCCACGCCGGCGACCTGTGGCGGCGTACCGTCGACCGGGTGGCCGCGGAATACCCGGACGTGCAGACGGCATACCAGCATGTCGACGCGGCCACGATCTTCCTGGTGAGCGATCCGGGCCGCTTCGACGTGATCGTCACGGACAACCTTTTCGGCGACATCATCACTGACATCGCGGCGGCCATCGCCGGCGGCATCGGGCTGGCGGCCAGCGGCAACATCAACCCCGACGGCACCGCGCCGAGCATGTTCGAACCCGTGCACGGCTCCGCGCCGGACATCGCCGGCCGGGGCAGCGCCGACCCGACCGCGACGATCCTGTCGTTGTCCATGCTGCTGCAGCACCTCGGCTACAGCGACCACGCCAGCCGAATCGAGACCGCGGTCGCCGAGGACCTCGCCCGGCGCGGGACCCAGCGTCGGACCACGACTCAGGTAGGCGACGCGATCGCCGAGGCTGTGTCGTAAGACCTCAGCGGATCATTGCACTCGGCACCACGACAGCTCCGGCACCACAACAGCTCCGGCACCACAACAGTTCAGGAGAGAGGTCGCCATGTCAGCCGCACTTGCGTTCGCGGTGGAGCCGCGCACCGACCCACGCTCGGAGGTGGACCGCGCGGCTGTACTGGCCAGTCCGGGCTTCGGCAAGACCTTCACCGACCACATGGTGCTGGCCCAGTGGGACCGTCCGGTCGGGTGGCACGACGCTCGGGTCACGGCATACGGTCCGCTGTCCCTGGACCCGTCCGCCGCCGTGCTGCACTACGCGCAGGAGATCTTCGAAGGACTGAAGGCCTACCGGCACCCGGACGGCTCGATCTGGAGCTTCCGTCCGGAGGCCAACGCGGCGCGGTTCGCTCGCAGCGCGGAGCGGCTGGCCCTGCCACCGCTGGGCGAGCAGGACTTCGTGCAGTCGCTGCGGTCCCTGGTCGAGGTCGACCAGGCGTGGGTGCCGCGCGGCGACTCCAGCGAGGACAGCCTCTACCTGCGGCCGTTCATGTTCGCCTCCGAGGCATTCCTCGGCGTGCGCCCGGCCGACCGGGTGACGTACTGCGTCATCGCCTCGCCAGCCGGTCCCTACTTCCCGGGTGGGCTCAAGCCCGTCTCGATCTGGCTGTCCGAGGATTACACCCGCGCGGCTCCCGGCGGCACCGGCGCCGCGAAGTGCGGTGCCAACTATGCGGCCGGCCTGGCGGCGATGGTCGAAGCGAGCGCACACGGCTGCGACCAGGTGGCCTTCCTCGACGCCGTGGAGCGCAGGTGGATCGAGGAGCTCGGCGGGATGAACATCTACCTGGTCCACGCCGACGGCCGGCTGGTGACGCCAGAGCTGACCGGGACGATCCTCGAAGGCGTCACCCGGTCCTCCATCCTGGCCATCGCCGAGGACCTGGGCCACAAGGTCGAGGAACGTCGGATCGACATCGACGAGTGGCGCGAAGGCGCCGCGAGCGGCGAGATCGTCGAGGTGTTCGCCTGCGGCACGGCGGCAGTCATCACGCCGGTGGGCCGGCTCGCCTGGAACGGCGGCGAGGTGGTCACTGGTTCGGGGTCGCTGGACAGCGACGAGCGGCCGAGCACGGCCGCAGCGATCCGGCAAGCCCTGCTCGACGTGCAGTACGGCCGCGCCGAGGACGCGCGCGGTTGGCTCACCCGGTTGGCCTGATGGCGCGCACTGCTGTGACGCGACGTCTGCCCTGCTCCAGGACCGATCCGGTGCCGCCCACCGACGTGTCAGAACCGGACCGGCGGATATACCGGCGCGGGTCTGACAGGTTGCTGTGTCCCCTCGATTGGGGGCCATCGGGTTTGCTGACGGGGACGGGGTCCGGGGGGGGCGAGCGGCGGTGAGCACCTGCGAGGTCGTCGACCCGGCCACCGGACGAGATCGCCGATGCCGTGCTGTTCCTGGCCAGCGACGAATCGAGCTTCATCACGGCGTCCTCGTTCATGGTCGACGGAGGGATTTCGGGCGCCTACGTGACCCCGCTGTGAGTGATCGCCCGGCGTCGTCGGGTTGGATGGACCGATGACCTCCCACCGTCGCCCGGTCATCGGGATCAGCTGCTACGTCGAGCTGGCGACCCGCGGCAGCTGGGTGGACGTCCCGAGCGCGCTACTGCCCTACGCGTATGTCGAGAAGGTCGAGCGGGCGGGCGGCGTCGCTCTGCTGATCCCGCCCCGCCCCGATGCCGACGACGCGATGGCAGCCGAGATCCTCGAACGGCTCGACGGACTGGTCATCGCGGGAGGAGCCGACGTGGAGCCCCGCCGATACGGCGCGAGGCGGCATCCCTTCGTGCAGGCACCGCGACCGGACCGCGACAGCCTGGAGTTGGCGCTCGCGCGCGCGTCGAGGCCGAGCGGGACCCCGCTGCTCGGCATCTGCCGGGGGATGCAGGTGATGGCCGTCGCCGAAGGCGGGACGCTGGTGCAGCACCTGCCGGACGTCCTAGGCAACGACAGCCACGCGCCTGTCGTCGCCGGATACGGCCGGCACGAGGTCCATCTGGTCCCCGGCACGCGGATCGCGGAAATCCTGGGCGCGGATCTGGACGTGCCCACCCACCACCATCAGGCGGTCGCCACGTTCGCCGGGCTGGAGCCGGCGGCGTGGGCCGCGGACCGGACCCTCGAAGCCCTGGAGGATCGGTCCGGGAGCTTCCGGCTCGGCGTCCAGTGGCATCCCGAGGTCAGCGACGACCCGCGGCTGTTCGAGGCGCTGGTTGCCGCGGCTGCCGCTCATTGACCGCGTCCGACCCCCGACCGCGTCCGACCGCCCGACCGCCTTCCCGCGGTCAGTGGGGTTGAAGGCGCCGTTGCAGCGCACCTCCCCGCCAATGCGCCCGTTGTGCCGGTGCTGGAGTGTGGATCACGGCGACGGGGCAGTGAGCACGACGGATCACTGCGTGGCTCACTGTGCTACCCAGGAGTTCGCCTACTCCCCGGTGGGCGCTCGTGCCGACTACGAGCAAAGACGCGGCCGCGCTGCGGCGGACGAGTTCTTCGGCCGGGTGGGCGTGCGTGGTGTGCACGTTGACCTGGACGTCCGGGTAGGTCCGGTTCCAATCCAGCAGCGCCTGCGTGATCAGCACGTGCTCGTCCTCGGCGCGCTGAGGCCAGTCGACGGGTTGCCGCGATGCGATGACCGGTGCCGCTTCGACGTGCCTCTCCCACCATCCATGCACGACCTCTAGTGGCGCCTGCCGGGACCGGGCCGCAGAGAATGCATAGGTCAGGGTCGGTCTCTGCAGTGCGGGGCCCTCGACGCCGACCACGACGGGGCCGACCGCGCCCAGAGGGCTAGGGCCCGCCGATTCCGTGGCGCGCTGGTGGACAACGACGACAGGGCAGTACGCGTGAGAAGCGACCCGGGCGGCGACGGATCCAACCAGCAGTTCCCTGACTGCACGGTGGTTCCGACCGCCGACGACGACGGTGTCTGCTGTTCGCGAGGCCGCTTCGAGAGCGGCGACTGCCGTCACGTCTGGGGGCATGGTCCAGGTGACGGACAGCTCGGGGTCGGCGATTCGGGCCCGAGTCACGGTGGCCAGGACGATCTCGTCCGCTACCTCGCGCGATGCCTGCATCTCGTCGTTGAGATCGCCACCGACGTCCATGCTGACCGTAGGGTACCGATAGGAATAGGCATGGACGATGTGCAACGGAAGGTGTCGTCTCGTGGCCTCGTCGACGCCCCAGTCCACAGCCAGGTCGCTGCTGGCCGAGCGATCCACGCCGACCACGATGGCGCCGTCAGGAACAGATTTCGTGTTCATCGTGACCCCCTTGTCATCGTTGGAGAAAACTACAAAACTACCACCGCTTCCCCACGTCGACCAGATCTGCCGGCCAGCGAGGACGACCTGCGCGTGGGCTCCAGGGAGCTACGGGCTCCTCGCGTGTGGCCACTCCTGGCGATCGAATGGCGAGACGGCTAGCCAGATGCTGGTATGCCGTGCCAGGGTGGCTGACGTGCCGAACGCCCGGGCTGCAGCCACAGCTGCTCTCATTATCGACTGAGCGCGACGGGATACTCCCCGCCGCGCAGACCTCCCGCTACCCCGGGGGGTCTTTTTGTTGCCGGGCACACCCCGCTCGGCCGCAGTGACACCTCGGGACATGATCCGGGCGACCGGCACGCCATACCGTCAGGCCGGCGCGCCCTGACCGCGCCGCGGCAGCAGCAGCATCGGATGAGGAACCCCACCATGAGCGCTCTGCACGTGTACGACACGACCCTGCGTGACGGCGCGCAACAAGAGGGCCTGAACCTCTCGGTGGCGGACAAGCTCGCAATCGCCGCACACCTGGACGAGCTCGGCGTCGGGTACATCGAAGGCGGCTGGCCCGGCGCCAATCCCAAGGACACAGAGTTCTTCGCCGCGGCGAAACGGCACTTGACCCTGCGCCGGGCAAGCCTGGCGGCCTTCGGTGCCACCCGCCGGCCGGGCGGCATCGCGGCCGACGACGCGCTGGTGCGGGCGCTGCTGGACTCGGGCGCACCGGTGGTGACGCTGGTCGCCAAGTCCCACGCGGGTCACGTGGAGAAGGCGTTGCGGACCACGCTCGCCGAGAACCTCGCCATGGTCCGCGACACCGTCTCGTTCCTGCGTGGGGAGGGACGCCGCGTCTTCCTCGACGCCGAGCACTTCTTCGACGGCTACCTTCTCGACCGCTACTACGCGGTGGAGGTCCTGCGGACGGCAGCGGAGGCGGGCGCCGAGGTCCTGGCGCTGTGCGACACCAACGGGGGCATGCTGCCGCCGCAGATCGCCGATGTCGTCGCCGACGTGCTGCCCCAGGTGGCGACCTCACCGGACACATCGGGACTGTCAGGCACCGGGCCGCGGCTCGGCATCCACTGCCACAACGACACCGGTTGCGCGGTGGCCAACTCGCTCGCGGCCGTGGCCGCCGGGGCGACGCACGTCCAAGGGACGATCAACGGGTACGGCGAGCGCACGGGCAACGCCGACCTGCTGACCGTGGTCAGCAACCTCCAGCTCAAGCAGGGTCACGACCTGCTGCCGGATGAGCAGCTTCGCGAGTCGACCCGGATCGCGCACGCGATCAGCGAGATCACCAACGTGCCGCCGTACAGCAGGCAGCCGTACGTCGGGGCCAGTGCCTTCGCGCACAAGGCCGGGCTGCACGCGAGCGCGCTCAAGGTGGACCCGGACCTCTATCAGCACATGGACCCCACAGCGGTGGGCAATGACATGCGGATGCTGGTCTCGGACATGGCCGGCCGCGCCAGCATCGAGCTCAAGGGCCGCGAGCTGGGCTACGACCTGGCGGGCCGGGGCGAGCTGTTGTCGGCCGTCGTGGCGCGGGTCAAGGATCTGGAGCTGCGCGGCTACACCTTCGACGCGGCGGACGCCTCCTTCGAGCTGCTCCTGCGCGAAGCCGTCGAGGGCACGCCGCTGCACTACTTCGAGGTCGAGTCCTGGCGGGTGATCACCGACTCCGCGGGCGTCGGCGCGGCCGCGCTCTCCGAGGCGACGGTCAAGCTCACCGCCGCCGGCCAGCGGGTCGTTGCCGCGGGGGAGGGGAACGGTCCGGTCAACGCGTTGGACCACGCCCTGCGGCAGGCACTGACCGGTGCCTACCCGGAGCTGGACAAGCTGGAGCTGATCGACTTCCGGGTGCGGATCCTGGACTCCGCGCACGGCACTGACGCGGTGACCCGAGTCTTGATCGAGGTATCCGACGGCACGACGTCCTGGCAGACGGTCGGTGTTGCACCGAACATCGTCGAGGCCAGCTGGAACGCCCTGGTGGACGCGCTCACCTACGGCCTGCTGCGCCAGTCGGTTCCGGTCCGCTGATCCGTCGTCACCGTTCGCTGACCCGCGGTGCCGGTCCTCCTCCTAGCGGGTGCGCCTACGGCAGGATGTGCCCATGCCGCTGCGAACCAGGGCCCAATGGTGGGGCGTCGTCCTCGACGCTCCGGACGCCCCCGAGCTCGCCCACTTCTACGCACGGCTGCTCGGCTGGACGATCTTCAACGAGTCACCGGGCGGGGTCGACCTTGCGCCGTCGGAGACGGCGGGCTACAACCTCGGCTTCGCAACGGAGAAGAACTACGTCCGACCGGTATGGCCGAGCGTCGACGGGCAGCCGCAGATGTCCATGCACCTCGACATCCAGGTGGACGACCTGGACGAGGCGGTGGCGCACGCCGTCGAGGCCGGAGCCGAGGTGGCGTCGTACCAACCGCAGGAGAACGTGCGGGTGATGCTCGATCCGGCCGGGCATCCGTTCTGCCTCTACCTCGACAGCGACGACTGATCCCTTGGCGCCGGCCGGACACGGCGCCGGGCGTGACCGGCCGGCGCTGCCTCGATCATCCGGCCGTGGCGAGCAGCCGGTCGCATACCTCGATGAGCCGCTGACGCAGGGGCCGTGCTCGCTCGGCGAACCGGCGCTGCGCGGCGACGTACTGCGCCTTGCCGGTCGGCGTCTCGACCGGGATCGGCGGGTAGCCGAGCGCGCGCAGGTCGTAGGGCGAGGCACGCATGTCGACCTCCCGCACCTCCCGGGCGAGGTCGAAGCAGTCCATGACCAGCGCGCTGGGCACGACCGGACCCAGCCGGTAGGCGAGCTTGTACACGTCCATCGTGGCGTGCAGGCAGCCGGGCTGCTCCAGGTCGGTGCGGCTGTCGGCACGCGGCGCGACGCTGTTCAACGGTTCGGCGGCCGGTGTGAAGAACCGGTAGGCGTCGAAATGCGTGCAACGCAGCGCGTGCGACTCCACGACGGCGTCAGTCCCCTGCGCGCCGAGCCGTAGCGGCCATGCCGGATGCCGCACCGCGGGCTGGGAGTCCTGTCCGAGATGGCGATAGACCATCGCCCACTCGTGCATCCCGAAGCAGCCCAGCTGCGCCGGTCGCCCGGCCGTAGCGGACAGCAGATCGCGGGTCGAGCGGAGCAACGGGGCTCGGGTGGCGAGGAACGCGACGACGTCGACGTAGGCGATCCGCCCGTCATACCGGTAGGCGGACCAGCCGGCTCGTTCGCGTCCGCCGACCAGCGCGGCCCCCGCGCCGGGGTGCCATCGACGCAGCCGCCCGGGGCGGTGGGCGTAATAGCGGAACAGGAAATCCTCGACCGGGTGCTCGACGCCGCGGCTGCGGCGGGACAGGTGGTCCCGCGTCACGGTGTCGACCCGGTCCTGGTGCGCCCGCTCGAGGTACCGCCATGCGTCTTCGCCCAGCTCCCGTAGTCCGGCCGGGGCGACCGGCGCGACCGGCTGGACCTGCCCGATCCCCGCGCTGACGCCCACGGCATACCAGCCTAGGTGGGCTAGGGTCGCCCCCGTGCGCATCGCGAGGTACACCACCGGTGAGCAGCTCCCCGCCTACGGAATCGTCGGCGGCGACGACGGTGTCAAGATCGTCGCCGAGCTGGCCGGTGACCCGCTGCACCAGCCGATCGCCTTAACCGGCAACCAATTGCCCCTCTCCGGGGTCCGGTTGCTCGCGCCGGTATTGCCGCGCAGCAAGATCATCGGTATCGGCCGCAACTACGCCGACCACGCCAAGGAGATGGGCGGCGAGGTGCCGGAGGAGCCGCTGATGTTCCTTATGCCCAACACCGCTGTCGTCGGTCCCGACGACCCGGTCGTCATGCCCCCGAGCAGCCGCGAGATCCACTACGAGGGCGAGCTGGCCGTCGTGATCGGGCGGATCTGCAAGGACGTGCCGGCGGCCCGGGCAGCGGACGTGATCTACGGCTACACCTGCGCCAACGACGTGACGGCCAGGGATCTGCAGCGCCGCGACGGGCAGTGGGCGCGGGCCAAGGGCATGGACACCTTCTGCCCGCTCGGGCCGTGGATCGAGACAGTGCTCGACGTGTCGGACCTGTCGCTCGTCACCCGTCGCGACGGCGAGGTCGTGCAGGACGGGACCACCGCCGACATGGTGCACAAGGTGGCCGACCTTGTGGCGTTTGTCTCCCAGGCGTTCTCGCTGCTACCCGGCGACGTGATCCTCACCGGCACGCCTGCGGGCGTCGGACCGGTCGAGACCGGTCAGCGCGTAGAGGTGGAGATCGAGGGCATCGGCACCCTCGGCAACCCGTTCGTCCGCCGCGACTGAAGGCCTAGCCCCGAGAGCGCCGCGGCTACGCTGGCCGATCATGACCACGCTTCCCGGCCCAGCCGACCTCTCAGCCGACGGCGAAGTTTCGGGTGCTGCGACCCGCGTCCGCTTCTGTCCCTCACCGACCGGTACGCCGCACGTCGGGCTGATGCGCGCGGCGCTGTTCAACTGGGCCTATGCGCGGCATACCGGTGGCACTTTCGTGTTCCGCGTCGAGGACACCGACGCGGGCCGGGACAGCGAGCAGAGTTACGAGCAGCTGCTCGACGCGATGCACTGGCTCGGACTGGACTACGACGAGGGGCCGGACATCGGCGGCCCCCACGCGCCGTACCGACAGAGCCAGCGGCGTGGGCTACATCTCGACGTCGCGCGCCGGCTGCTAACCAGCGGCCATGCCTACGAGTCGTTTTCTTCGAACGATGAGGTGGAGGCGCGACACCGGGCGGCCGGCCGCGACCCGAAGCTCGGCTACGACAACGCCGACCGCGATCTCACCGACGACCAGCGGGCCGCGTTCCGTGCCGAAGGACGCGAACCGGTCCTACGGCTGCGGATCCCCGACGCCGACATCACCTTCCGCGACCTGATCCGCGGCGACGTCACGTTCCGCGCCGTTAGCGTCCCCGACTTCGTGATCGTCCGCGCCGGCGGGTTGCCGCTCTACACGCTCGTCAACCCGGTCGACGACGCGGCGATGGGCATCACTCACGTCATTCGAGGCGAGGACCTGCTGTCCTCGACCCCGCGGCAGGTCGCCCTGTATCACGCGCTGATCGCCATCGGCGCGGCTGCTCGGGTCCCGGTCTTCGGGCACATGCCGCTGGTCCTCGGGGAGGGAAATCGCAAGCTGTCCAAACGGGACCCGCAGTCCGACTTCTTCCTGCACCGCGAGCGCGGGTTCATCCGGGAGGGGATGATCAACTACCTCGCGCTGCTCGGCTGGTCCATCGCCGACGACCACGACCTGTTCGAGCCGCAGGAGATGGTCGCGGCGTTCGACATCCACGACGTCAACCCGAACCCGGCCAGGTGGGACCAGAAGAAGGCGGAGGCGATCAACGCCGAGCACATCCGCCGCCTCGCGCCTGACGACTTTGTGGCCCGGCTGCTGGCCCACCTCCAGCACGACCAGGTCCTGCCGGAAGCTCCGACCACCGACCAGCTCGAGCGGCTCGGGCGGATCGCCCCCCTGGTGCAGACCCGGGTGCAGGTGCTCGCAGAGGCGACCGCTCTGGTAGCGCCCTTCTTCCTCGCGGACGACGAGCTGGCGGTGGCGCCCGACGCCCGCGCACAGCTCGGCGCCGGTTCCGCCGCGGTCGTCGACGCGGCGGAGTCGGCACTAGCCGAGGTCGAGCCTTGGCAGGCGACCGACCTCGAGGCCGCGCTGCGGGAGCGGCTGGTCGACGGTCTGGGGCTGAAGCCCCGGCTCGCGTTCGGGCCGGTGCGCACCGCGATCTCCGGCCAGCGCATCTCGCCGCCGCTGTTCGAGTCGCTGGAGATCCTCGGCCGGGAGTCGTCGCTGCGGCGCCTGCGGGCGCTTCGCGCCTCGCTTTGAGCCGACACCGCAGACCCTGTCGATCACCTAGAGAGCGCTGCTGCTGGACGCCGACGACACCGTCTGGTACTGGGCCACTTCTGCCGCAGAGTTGGACGACGACGCGTCCGAGGCAGGCGCCCGCGCAAGATTTGGGGGGCCTGCGGCGGCCCGGTAGTATCGCCCCTCGGGTCACTGACCGGCGGCTGTGCGCCTACGGAGCGTGAATTCCTATGGGGTATGGTGTAATTGGCAGCACGACTGATTCTGGTTCAGTTAGTCTAGGTTCGAGTCCTGGTACCCCAGCGCCGCGCGCCCACCGCTCGAGAGTTTCGTCGGCCGCCGCCGGGCTCTGCTGCCGCCGCCGGGGGACTGTTCACCGATTCGGCGTAGGCGCACGCTCCCGGTAGGGTCTTCTCCGGTGACCGGGGGCTGCGCGCCCCCTCATGTCGCGTCATCAGCACGCTAGGGCCCCGTTGTGTAGCGGCCTAGCACGCCGCCCTCTCAAGGCGGTAGCGCGGGTTCGAATCCCGTCGGGGCTACCCTCTGACCTGGAGCGTCACGGAGGTCGGGGTTCGCAGCCTCACTGCTGGGGCACTACTCCTGTCACCTCCCTCTGAAGGCGGCTGCCTTATCGCCGCCGATGTCCTCCGCGATGCGGGCAGGCGACTTTCCGTAATTGTTCTCGATCGACGGGTCAGCACCGGCCTTCAGAAGTGCCTTGATGATGTCGGTCTTCTCGCCCACGCGGAGAACCGCTACGTGCAGAGCAGTGTCGCCCAGCTTGCCTGTGGAGTTCGGGTCAGAACCCAGTGCAATCAGCAAATTGACCGCGGGCAGGTGGCGTTCGTAGGCGGCCCAGTGCAAGGCGGTCCATCCGTTCTTTCTCCCGCGTCCATTGACATCCACGCCTTCGGCAGCGGCCCTCTTGATCGCCCCCAGATCGTTCGCTCCGGCGGCGATCGTCAGCCTCTCCACGTCCATGGCTATGACCCTAATCGCTCAGCCCGGCCCGTACGCCGACGCGAGCGACATACCCCCGGGAGGAGCGACCTTCGGCTGGTAGGCGGCGAACACCGACTGCACCAGACCCCCCTGCGGGGCAGTCTTGCTCTGGTGGGTTTCCTTGCGCCGCGATTACGACATGTCAACGCTTTGCGCCCGGATGGGGCAATCCAGACCTTTCCACGCTACGAATACAGCGTGCCGGTGCAGCCTCGGGCGTCTCAACGCAGGCCGCGTCGCGCACGTAATCGGATGACCGAGGACGCCCGTCCCCTGCCGATCGGTCAGTCCGAGCGACGAAGTCCCCGAAAGGATCTCCTATGCCCGACTCCACTCGACGTGGATTCATCATCATGGCTGGAGCCGGCGCTGCAGCCGTCGGCGCGGTGGCCGCAGCGTCCGACGCCAGCGCTTCACCGGCGCTCGCCAGGACTCCGGACGTCAGCGCCGCAACAGGCGAAGGTTCGCTGATCGCCTACGTGCGCGACGTACGCAAGGGCGAGGTCTCGGTGCTCGTAGGTGAGCGCGAGGTCGTCATCCAGGATCACGCCCTCGTGGCGAAGCTGGCCCGCGCAGCCTCCTGATCGTCCACCGCCGCGCCGGGCTGACCGGACGCGGCCTAGTGCACCACCGCACCACGGCACCACCGCAGCACCGGAGGCCCACCCCGTACCGCCAACGCGGCGCGGTCACGTCGCTTCCAGCATCACGTCGCGCCTGCGCCGACCGCGGGCTCCAGATGGCACCACGCACATCGCCCGTCAGTCGATCGACTGCCCATCTCCAGAAGAGCGAGCCTCATGTCCTCACACCGCGAAGCGCCGGAAATCTCCAAGGATCCGGTTGCCGACAACACCGACGTCTACGCTTTCGTCAGCCCCGACCGTCCCGACACCGTCACCCTGATCGCCAACTTCATCCCGCTCGAGAAGCCGGACGGTGGTCCGAACTTCTACGAGTTCGGTGACGACGTGCTCTACGAGATCCACATCTCCAACAAGGGTCACGCCCGCGCCGACCTGAGCCTGCAGTTCCGGTTCAACACCATCATCCGCAACAAGGAAACCTTCCTCTACAACACCGGGCCGATCACCGACATCCACGCCAAGAGCTGGAACCGGCCGCAGTTCTACTCGGCGACTCTGGTCCGTCCCGGCCAGGACCCGGTCGACCTGCTCGACGGCTTCGCCTGCCCGCCGGTCAACGTGGGTCCGCGCAGCACGCCCGACTACGCCAAGAACCTCGGCGAGCCGGCGGTCCACCCGATGCCGCGCTGGGGCCGCAAGGTCTTTGCCGGGCAGCGTGCCGAGGGCTTCCATGTCGACCTGGGCGCGGTGTTCGACCTGGGCACTCTTCGCCCGTTCGCGTCCCATCACCTCATCCCCACCGCAGACGCGATGGGCGTGGACTCGACCAAGACGTTCAACGTGCACACGATCGCCGTTCAGGTGCCGATCGAGATGATCTCGCGCAACGGTGACCGACCGACCGACGTATTGGACCCGGCGTCTGTCATCGGTGTGTGGGCGAGCGCCAGCCGGCAAATGACGCGGGTGCAGAGCGACACCACTGGTAAGAGCGTCGGACACGGACCCTTCGTCCAGGTGTCGCGGCTGGGCAACCCGCTGTTCAACGAGGTCATCAACCCGATGGCCGAGAAGGACCGCTGGAACGCCCTGTATCCCTACCAGGACAAGCAGTTCGCCGAATACGTCACCTCGCCGGAGCTCGGCAAGCTGCTCCCGGTCCTGTACCCCGGCGTCTTCCCGAACCTGGCGGCATACAACAAGCCCCGCGCCGACCTGTCGGCGATCCTGCTGACGGGCATACCCGAGGGCGTGGTCCCGGGCTTCCAGAACTACACCGGCCCGGTGCTAGCCGACATGCTCCGGCTGAACCTGGCCGTACCGCCGGCGGCGAAGCCGAACGTCCTCGGTCTGATCGGCGGCGACGCTGCCGGCTTCCCCAACGGCCGCCGGGTCTTCGACGACACCACCACGGTGGAACTACGGGCGATCGCGGGCGCCACCATCCCGTTGGTCGACCCCAGCTTCACCCCCGACGCGGCCGCCAGCGCGGTCACGGACGGTACGACGAACGAGAACCCGCCGTACCTGAGCAAGTTCCCCTACCTGGGTCAGCCGAACGGCGGATACCAGACCAAGCCGGGGACGTCCAGCGTCTGATCGACCGTTGTACCGTCGCTGGGTGGGCGCCTCATGGGTGCCCGCCCAGCGACGTTTTCATCTCACCCTGGGCCGTACGCCTACGCCCATTCACAACTCGCACGACACCCCACGACAACGACCACCGCCAGCACGACAGCTACCTGAGGGAGACGCCATGCCGACCAGCGGACCCGCCGCCGAGAACCCCCATGCCGGCCAAGGCTCGGTGCTGCTCGACATCGGCGGCGACGTCGGCGCCCTGGTCGTCACCATGCCGCCTGCGATGGAAGGGGTTGAGATCGAGATCCGCCCACGCGACGTCAACCGCGACCACGGGCCCGAGGAGCATCGCGACGGCCATGGGCACCACCACGACCACGACCACGACCACGGTATGGAACACCTCACGCACGTGGCCGTCGTCGGGCGACCGGCCCAGGGCCGCACGATCTACTCGGCCGTGTTCGGCGATCTGAGCGAAGGCGGCTACGAACTCGGCGAGAAACCCTTTGGGCAAGTCCGCCTCACCGTCGAGGTCACTGGCGGTGAGGTCACCGAGGCCGTCTGGCCGCGCTGAGCCTTCCGCTGTCGAGTCACCCGTCGACTGATTCACTGTTGACTGCCGCGCTGACGTCCTCCTGCGCCAGTCTGCGCATGGCGAGCAGCACGGGATCGAGCAGGACGGTGCCCAGGACCACCTGCCGAAGGGCGGCTTCGGGCGAGTCTCGGGGGACGGTCGACAGATCGATCTCGGCGACGGCATGCATCGCCGCTGCATAGTGGGACAAGTCGCCCGGTCCAAGCCGGATGTCGGCCGCGTCAAGCGCCCTGAGTGCGCCGGTGAGAGCGGCCCGGTAGGGGGAATCCGGGCCGACCGACCAGCCCCACTCCTGCAGTAGCTGTGACACGTTCGGGCCGTCCGCCGCCCCGGCCGAACGCTCTGTCGCCGGGGGAGCGCCGCTCAAGGCCCGCTGCGCCGTGCCGAGCAGGGCGTGCCAGCTGATGTCCGTTCGGTCCAGCGCATCCACGACCGACCGCACCGCGGCAACAGAGAGCCCACCGCTGTCAAGCAGCGCGCGGATGAGCCGGACCCGCGCGAGGTGGGTGTCGTCGTACGACGCGGTGCGCTCAGGCGAGACCAGGCCCGCCGGCAAGACCCCCTCTCGCTGGTAGTACTTCAGGCTCGCCACCGACACGCCAGTGCAGGCAGACAAATCGCCAAGGCGCATTGGGCCGTCCTTCTCCGGATAGTTCTGCTATCTTACCAGGATAGCGGCACTATCCTAGGAGGAGCAGATGGCCGATTGGACGCATGGCAGATACACCGACGGGCATGACGGCCCGCTGGCCGTCTTTCTCATCGGCATGCGCGTCAACGCCCCCTGGCGGGTCGACGCCTGGCTGCCGGCTTTCCTGGCGATGCCGAAGATGCTGGCAGAACTGCACCAGGAGAAGGCAGCCGCCGCGGCGGGAACGGGGCCGGACAACGGCTTTCTCGATCATCGGGTGCTGCTCGGCTCCGGCGGCCCGACGGTCGTGCAGTACTGGCGCAGCGTCGACCACATCTACCGCTACGCCTCGTCGGCCGACCACGCGCATCGCCCGGCCTGGGCCGCGTTCAATGCCAAGGCCCGTGCGACCCGCGGGGCGGTCGGCGTCTGGCACGAGACGTTTGCGGTGCCCGAAGGCGGCCACGAGACGATGTACGTCGACATGCCGTCCGTGGGGCTGGCCCAGGCAACCTCCAGGGTGCCGGTGAGCCGGCGCGGCCAGACCGCCCGGGAGCGGCTTCAGTCACGAGTCAGCTGACCGGCTGAGCGCGGTGTTTGTCACCACGGGGTCTGTCTGGGCCCTGCGGTGAACCTCTGGTGCGGCTCTAGCTCTGCGACTGAGCGCGGCGCAGGACTTCGGTCAGCTTGTTGGCGCCGGCCACGACGGTAGCGGCGTGCAGCCTGCCCGGCTGGCGGGAGATCCGCTCGATCGGGCCGGAGATAGACACTGCGGCGACGACACGTCCGGACGGCCCTCGCACCGGCGCCGATACGGAGGCGACCCCCAGCTCGCGCTCGCCGACGCTCTGGGCCCAGCCGCGCCGCCGGACGCCGGACAGACTCGTCGCGGTGAATTTGGCGCCGTGCAGGCCGCGATGCAACCGGTCGGGCTCCTCCCACGCGAGCAGGACCTGCGCGGCCGACCCGGCGAGCATGGACAGACTGGCACCGACCGGGATCGAGTCGCGCAGGCCCATCGGGCGCTCCGCCGCGGCGACGCAGATCCGGTGGTCGCCCTGCCGGCGGAACAGCTGAGCGCTCTCGTTGGTGTGGTCGCGCAGGGCACCGAGGACCGGCCCGGCGGCGGCGAGCAGCCGGTCCTCACCGGCGGCGGAGGCCAGCTCTGCCATCCGAGGGCCGAGGACGAACCGTCCCTGCAGGTCCCGGGCCACGAGCCGGTGATGCTCCAGCGCGACGGCCAGCCGGTGAGCGGTTGGCCGGGCCAGGCCCGTAGCGATGACCAGCTGGGCTAGCGTCGAGGGACCGGCCTCCAGGGCTCCGAGTACGACGGCAGCCTTGTCCAGGACACCGACCCCACTTGAGTTGTCCATGACCTGATACTCCCGTCTCATTGCCTGAGACGCAAGTTCACCGCACGGGCGGATGGGGAAGCCTCGTCCGAGTCGGCCGTGCAGACAGATCCATACAGAGGTGTATGCGGTGCGTGCACCCGGCGCAGCACGAGGTCGCAGGCGGCGTACGGAGGACCCAGCATGACAGGCACGTTGGCCGAGAAGGTATGGGGCGACCACGTCGTCCGCCGCACGGCGGGTGAGCCGGATCTGCTCTACATCGACCTGCACCTCCTGCACGAGGTCACCAGCCCGCAGGCCTTCGACGGGCTCAGACTCGCCGGTCGCACCGTTCGCCGGCCCGACCTCACGCTGGCGACCGAGGACCACAACGTCCCCACGACACCGGGTCCGATCATCGACCTGGTCAGCAAGTTGCAGGTGGACACGCTGCGGCGCAACTGTGCCGAGTTCGGTGTGCTGCTCTACCCGATGGGCGACGCGGAGCAAGGCATCGTCCATGTCGTCGGGCCTCAGCTCGGCCTGAGTCAGCCGGGAATGACCATCGTCTGCGGCGACAGCCACACCTCCACTCATGGGGCGTTCGGCGCGCTGGCTTTCGGTATCGGAACCAGCGAGGTCGAGCACGTCCTGGCCACGCAGACCCTCCCGCTGAAGCCGTTCCGGACGATGGCGGTCACGGTGGACGGCGAACTGTCGCCGGGCGTCGGCGCCAAGGACATCGTGCTGTCGATCATCGCCGAGATCGGCACCGGCGGCGGCCAGGGCTTCGTCCTGGAGTTCCGCGGCAGCACCATCTCCGCGTTGTCGATGGAAGCGCGGATGACCATCTGCAATATGTCGATCGAGGCGGGCGCACGAGCCGGCATGATCGCTCCCGACCAGACCACTTTCGACTACCTCCAGGGAAGGCCGCATGCCCCGACGGGCCGGGACTGGGACGACGCGGTCTCCTGGTGGTCCTCCCTGCGCAGCGACGACGACGCCGAGTTCGACGCGGAGGTCCACCTCGACGCCACGGCGCTCACGCCGTTCGTCACCTGGGGGACCAACCCCGGCCAGGGGCTCCCGCTGTCGGAGCGCGTCCCCGATCCCGAGGACTTCGCCGACGAGTCGGACCGAGCCGCCGCTGCTCGGTCACTGGCGTACATGGGCCTGGTCGCCGGAACTCCGTTGCGCGACATCAAGGTGGACACCGTCTTCGTCGGGTCGTGCACCAACGGTCGGATAGAGGACCTGCGTGCCGTCGCCTCCGTCCTCCAAGGCCGCAAGGTGGCCGCGGGGGTACGCCTGCTGGTGGTGCCCGGCTCGGCGAAGGTCCGCCTGCAGGCCGTGGAGGAGGGACTGGACCAGGTCTTCACGGAGGCCGGCGCGCAATGGCGGTTGGCCGGCTGCTCGATGTGCCTCGGCATGAACCCGGACCAACTGGCGCCGGGGGAGCGCAGCGCGTCGACCTCCAACCGCAACTTCGAGGGACGGCAGGGCAAGGGCGGGCGGACCCACCTGGTCAGCCCACTGGTGGCTGCGGCAACGGCAGTCCGCGGAACCCTGTCCAGTCCCGACGACCTCTGACGTGCCACCAAAGGACTGCGATGGACTCGTTCACGACCCACACCGGCATCGGCGTTCCGCTGCGGCGCAGCAACGTGGACACCGACCAGATCATCCCGGCGCAGTACCTGAAGCGGGTCAGCCGCTCAGGATTCGAGGACGGCCTGTTCGCCGCGTGGCGCACGGACGAGACCTTCGTCCTCAACAGCCCGGCGTACGCCGCCGGGTCGGTCCTGGTGGCCGGAGCGGACTTCGGCACCGGCTCCTCGCGCGAGCACGCCGTGTGGGCCCTGATGAACTACGGCTTCCGCGTGGTGATCTCCTCCCGCTTCGGCGACATCTTCCGCGGCAACAGCGGCAAGCAGGGCCTGTTGACGGCACAGGCCGAACAGAGCGACGTCGAGCTGCTCTGGAAGCTGCTGGAGAACGAGCCGGGCACCGAAGTGACGGTCGACCTGCGGGGCCGCACGATCGTCGCCAAGGACATCGTGGCGCCGTTCCAGGTCGACGACTACACCCGCTGGCGGCTGCTGGAAGGCTTGGACGACATCGGGCTCACGCTGAGCCACGAAGCCGAGGTGACGGCGTTCGAGGTGACCCGGCCGGCGCACAAGCCGCTCATCGTCGCCCGCTGACCTTTGCGAATCCTGTTGCTGTGTAAGGGCTTGAACGTCCGAGCGTGGGGTGGCGGATTGCTGCAGAGCGGGAGACCAGGCTTCGCAAAGCTAGTGCGTTCAGGCTGACCGGCTGGGTTTACTGCCCGAAAGTCGTTGCGACACGTGGCATTACGGACGCGATGGTGGTAGACGGGGCGTCCTTGCTCCCTTAACGTCATTGTTACGTCGGGCAATGGCTCGGCTGAGGCAGTCGGGTCCACCCGGCGCTACTTCCCCTTGGAGGGAATGTGAACAAGGGAGAACTGATCAGCGAGCTCGAGTCGAAGCTCGGTGGCAGGAAGAGGGCGGCCGAGGCGCTGGAACAAGTGCTCGACGTCATCATCCGCAACGTGGCCAAGGGCGACAAGGTCGGTATTACCGGCTTCGGCACCTTCGAGAAGGCCGCCCGGGCCGCCCGCACCGGCCGCAACCCGCGCACCGGCGAGACGGTGAAGATCAAGAAGACGGCGGTTCCACGGTTCAAGGCCGGCACCAGATTCCGTGATGTCGTGGCCGACCCACGCCGGCTCTCGGCCACCGCGCTCGCGGGGGCCCGTGCGCGCGCCGGCTCTGCCGGCGATGCTGTCGCCAGCAAGACCGGCGCGAAGAAGGCCGCGACGGGACGGGCCTCGGCTGCGTCCAAGGCCACGACCAGCAAGGTGACCACTGCCAAGGCCACTACCGCCAAAGCCACCACCGCCAAAGCCACCACCGCCAAGGCGACGACCGCAAGGGCCACGTCCAAGGCGGCGGCCACCCGGGCGGTTGGCACGAGCGCCACCGCCAAGAGCAGTGCTGCCAAGTCCACCGCGGGGAAGACCACGGGCAGGACAACGGCGCCGGCCAAGGCCACCAGCGCCGCGAAGAGCGCTCAGAGTTCCCCGGCCAAGCGCAGCGCGGCAAAGGCCGGAGCAGCAAAGACGGCCACGGCGAAAGGCTCGGCGACCAAGAGCACTGCCACGAAGGCCGCCCCGACCAAGGCCACCGCCGCCAAGAGCACCGCTACGAAGAGCACCGCCACGAAATCGGCCGGCCGGCGAACCGCCAAGAAGGCCTGAGCGCCTTCGATCAAGGGCCGACGACAAGCGGCACCGACCCATCCAGCGAAGAGCCCGGCGCCCAGGGCGCCGGGCTCTTCGCGGCCGCGGCCGTCACGTCACGGGTGGTGAAGGGAGCGCTCCTACATCTGGTCCGCCGGCCCGATACCGACGATCCCCAGCCGCACGGCGCGTCCGTCGCCGACGTCGAGGGTGAGCCGCTGGCCGGGGCGCACGTGGCGTAGCCCGCTCCGGTCGAACTCGTCAGCGCCGAAGGCCACCTCACGGCCGTCGTCGAGCAGCACACTGCCGCAACGGGTCTGCGGGTCGAAGCGGTAGACGGTGCCCTGCACGGCTACAGGCTAGGGCCGGGCGCCGCGCCTGCCGCGGACCGCGGGGGGTGACAGGACGGCCGCAGTGTGCCGTCCGACCCCGATGCCCTCGGCGGCCCGCAACGCGGCATTGTCATCGACGTCGGTCCGAAGCCCCGGGAGCGCCAGGGCCAGGCGCTCGAACCCTCCCTCCTCGTGCGCTGCGGCCGACCCCGGCCCGAACCGGGGGACGATGTCGGCGGCCCTGGATGCGGTGAGCAGCACGGTGCCGGTGCCGTTGGCGTCGGGGACGAAAGCCCTTCTGCTCCGGCCGCATCGAGCCAGTGCCGTCCGCAGGTCCGCCGCGCGAAGGGCCGGCAGGTCGCCCAGCAGCACCGCGGTCGGACCCTCGCCGAGCCGGCGCAGCACGTTCTGCAAACCGGAGCCAACGGCCGCGTTCAGACCGCCGCCGCCGTCATCGACCACGACGGCCCGGCGCAGCACCGCGAAGTCGCGGGTGGGCCGATCCGAGGTGACCACCACCAGGTGCCGGGGTTGCACGCAGGAGGCGGCGACTTCGAGGGTGTCGAGGGCGAACGCGTGTGCCAGCTCGGAGCGGTCGACCCCCGCGGGCGGGTGCAGCCGGCTCTTGGCCAGATGCTGCGCCTTGACCGGTACGACGACACGCCAGCGGTGCGGGACCGTCCCGTCCCTGACGTCGATGCTGGGGATGGTCATTGCCCCGATCGTGTCAGGGCCGAGGCCCGCCTCGACAGCGCCCCCGCGCCAAGCGAAGATGACGCACGACGGCATACCGGCACCGCTTCGTCCGTGTGCCCGGCGACTGCCCAGACCCGGACGGAGCATCGGTGCCACGGACACGACCGCAGGGGCCGTTGCCGTGGGCATACCGGTCGGCTGCAACGGCGGTGCGCTCGGTGGTCCGCGCGGTGACCCGCCATGACTGGCACGGCGCGGAGCACCTGCCGGCGTCCGGCGGCTTCGTGGTCGTGCAGAACCACCTCTCGCACGCTGACCCTTTGACGCTGGCGCACTTCCTTTACGACAACGGGCACGCCCCCTACTTCATGGCCAAGGAGAGCCTGTTCCGGCTCCCGGTGCTCGGCCGGTGGATCGCCGCCACCGGTCAGATCCCGGTGCACCGGCACAGCAGCCGCGCGGCCGATGCAGCCCGAGCGGGAGTGCAGGCGGTGCGTGACGGCAAGGCGGTCATCGTGTTCCCCGAGGGCACGCTCACCAGGGATCCCGGCCTGTGGCCGATGACCGGCCGCACCGGCGCGGCGCGCATCGCGCTCGAGACCCGATGCCCGGTCGTCCCGGTTGCCCAGTGGGGAGCGCAGCATATCCTTGCGCCGTACGGCCGTCGCCTCCATCTGATCCCCCCTACGCTGGTGCACGTACGCGCGGGGGCGCCGATCGACCTCTCCGATCTGTATGCGTGGCCGGTGGACGCCGCGACGCTGCTCGAAGCGACGACGCGGATCATGGGCGCTGTCACCGCCCTGCTGGAAGGCCTTCGCGCAGAGCCGGCGCCGCCCGAGCGATACGACCAGCGGCTGCATCCCGGTGATGCCGCGTGATGTGCGCCACGGTGTTCGGCACCGGAAGTTGGGGCACGGCGTACGGGGCGATCCTGGCCGACGCGGGAGCCCGGGTGCGCATGTGGGGACGGCGTCCCGAGCTCGTGCAGGCCCTGAACGCCGAGCGCCGCAATATGGACTACCTGCCGGATCTCGTGCTCCCCGAAGCCGTTTCCGCGACGACCGACCCCGTCGAGGCGCTCGAGGACTCGGCGCTGGTCGTCCTCGCCATACCCTCGCAGGTGCTGCGGGTCAACCTGGCCCGCTGGTCCCGGTTGCTTCCGGCCGAGGTGCCGATCGTCTCGCTGATGAAGGGCGTCGAGCTCGGGACGACCAAGCGGATGAGCGAGGTCATCGCCGAGGTCACGGGTATTGGCCCCGAGCGGATCGTCGCCGTCTCCGGGCCGAACCTGTCCCGGGAGATCGCAGCGAAGCAACCTGCGGCCAGCGTGGTGGCCTGTGTCGACGAGGGGACCGCCCAGCGCGTCGCCGAGGCAAGCGCGACCGGATACTTCCGCCCCTACACCAACACGGACGTGATCGGGACCGAACTGGGAGGCGCGGTCAAGAACGTCGTGGCCCTGGCAGTCGGTATGGCCGAGGGCATGGGGATGGGCGACAACTCCAAGGCCACGATCATCACCCGCGGCCTCGCCGAGACGACCCGCCTCGGCGTCGCGCTGGGCGCCGACCCGGCCACCTTCGCCGGCCTGGCCGGTGTGGGGGACCTCATCGCCACCTGCATGTCACCGCTGTCCCGGAATCGGACGTTCGGCGTCAACCTGGGCCGGGGGATGAGCGTGCAGGACGTCGTCGCGCTGAGTCGGCAGACCGCAGAGGGCGTGATGTCCTGCGAATCCATCCTGGCCCTGGCTCGTGACCAGGGCGTCGACGTGCCGATCATCGAGAGCGTGAACGCGGTCGTGCATCAAGGCTGGACGCCGGAGCAGATGGGCCGGGCGCTGATGTCCCGGGCGCGCAAGGCCGAGAGCACGTAGCCGCCGGCGCCGGTCCAGGCTGGCAAGAGCAGTGGCCGTTCGCGGCCGGTCACATTCGCAGGTAGGACGCCCCGTTGAAGTCCAGCACCGAGCCTGTGGCGAACTCTGCCGCGGGTGAGGCGAGGTAGATCACGGCCTGGGCCACTTCGGCCGGCGTGGCGGCCCGGCTCAACGGGCTCTCCTGCCGCCGTCGCTCGCCGGCGGCTCCTGCCAGGGCCTCCGCGGCCATGTCGGTGTCGGTCCATCCCGGCGCGACGGTAGAGACCGCGATGCGCTGCGGTCCCAGGGCTCGCGCCAGCGACTGACCGAACGCCACCAGGGCGGCCTTGCTCGCGCCGTACGCCGGTTGGTGCGGTTCGCCCCGGAAGGCTCCCCGCGAGCCGACGTTGACGATCCGCCCGCCGCCGTCCAGCGGCATGTGGCGGACGGCGCACCACGTGACGTTCGCGACCCCGACGAGGTTGACGGCCAGCGTCTCGGACCAGGCCTGCTGCCACTGCTCGTAGGTGACCTCGAGGATGGGATGCGGCCGGTAGATGCCGGCGTTGTTGACCAGTACGTCGATGCCGCCGAGGGCCGCAGCGGCGTCGTCGACCATCTGGCGGATCGCCTCGGGGTCCGCCAGATCGGCAGGTGCCAGGACATGGCCGTCGCCGGGCAGGGAGCTCAAGGTCTGCTCCGCCGCTTCCTTGGAGAAGCCGTAGTTGACGGCGACCCGGTCGCCGCCCTCGGCGAAGGCCCGGGCCACGGCGGCACCGATGCCTCGCGATGCACCGGTCACCAGCACCCGCCGACCCTTAGTCACCGGCGCAGTCTGGCACGTCGCGGCTCACCTCGGCGCGGCGCCGTCGAGCGCCTGCGACAGGTCTCGCCAGAGATCCTCGACGTCCTCGATCCCGACGCTGAGTCGCAGCAGTTCCGGAGGGACGGTCGGCGGTTCGGAGGCATGGCGACGGCGTCGCTCGAGGAGGGACTCCACCCCGCCGAGGCTGGTCGCATGGGTCCAGAGCCAGACGCCGGCCGCCACTCGGTCGGCGGCCGCGGCACCGCCAACGGCCTCGATCGCCACGATCGAGCCGAAGCCGGGATAGCGGACCCGGCCGACGGCCGGGTGGCCGGTCAGCCGTTCCGCCAGGTCTGCCGCGGACGCCGTCGACCGTTCGACCCGCACGTGCATGGTGCGCATACCGCGCAGCGCGAGCCAGGTCTCCATCGGTCCGGCGATAGCGCCGTGCACCAGCCGGTGGTGCTCCACCCGCGCGTGCAGTTCCCGGCCGCGAGCGGTGTCGGCGGTGACGGTGGCGCCGATGAGGACGTCCGAGTGCCCGGAGAGGTACTTGGTCACCGAGTGCATCACCAGGTCCGCGCCGAGCTCCAGCGGCCGCTGCACCAAAGGCGTGGCAAAAGTGTTGTCGCACATGACGATCGCGTCGCGGTCGTGGGCGGCGGCGATGATCGCCGGCAGGTCGGCTACCTCCAGCATGGGGTTGGTCGGCGACTCGGCCCACAGCAGCGACGCACCGTCGAGCGCCGAGACGACGGCCCGTGTGTCGCTGATGTCCACCCGGCGCAGCGCTATCCGCCCCGCCGCCTCCAGCTCGGTCAGGATCACCCCGGTGGTGTTGTAGGCGTGCGTCGGAGCGACGACCACGCCGCCTGGAGGCGTTGCCGACAGGGCTGCCGCGATGGCGCCCATACCGGAGGAGAAGACCAGGGCGCTCCCGCCCTCCAGGGCTCCCAGCGCTTCCTCGAACGCCGACCAGGTGGGATTGCCGTTGCGCGCGTAGCCGTACGGGCCGTCCGCGATATACGTGCTCGTTAGCTGCACCGGCGCGTTGACGGCTGCGCCCGGCACCCGTGGTGGGCGCCCCGCGGCCACGAGGATCGAGGCCGGCGCGAGCTCGTTCAGGGACAGTTTGTCGGGCGCGTGGTCCATCGCCGAAGCGTAGGCCGTGGCCGGCCGCCGGTTCCGCCCGGCAGCCTGCGCCGGACGGTAGGGTCGTTCGCGATGAGCACCTTCGACGCCGGGGCGAGCGCCCCCGAACGCCGTGGGACAGGCACTTCGCCCGGATCGAAACCGCGGGTGGCCATCGTCTTTGGCGGCCGTTCCTCGGAGCACGCCGTCTCGTGCGCCACCGCGGCCGGCGTGCTCCGGGCGATCGACCGCGAGGCCTACGACATCGTCCCGATCGGCATCGCCAAGGACGGCCGGTGGGTGCTGGTCGCCGACGACGCGGGGCCGCTCGAGCTGCGCGCCGGTCACGAGCCGGAGGTCACCAGCACAGGCACCGAAGTCGTCCTCCCGCTCAGCACGACCAAGCGGGCGCTCGTCCTGCATGAGCCCGGGCAGCCTCCCCGCGAGCTCGGCGACGTCGACGTCGTTCTGCCGCTGCTGCACGGGCCGTTCGGCGAGGACGGGACGTTGCAGGGACTGCTGGAGCTGGCGGATATCCGGTACGCCGGGTCCGGCGTCCTCGCGTCTGCCGTGGGGATGGACAAGCACTACATGAAGGTGGTGCTCGTCGGTCACGGACTGCCGTTGGGCCCGTACGTCGTGATCACCGACCGGGCCTGGCAACGGGATCCGCAGGCGGCGACGGACGCGGTGCAGTCATTGGGCTGGCCGGTATTCGTCAAACCGGCGCGGGCCGGCTCCAGCATGGGCATCACCAAGGTCGCATCCGCCGACGGACTGCGCGACGCCATCGAGACCGCCCGCCGGCACGATCCGAAGGTCATCGTTGAGGCGGCGGTGAGCGGCCGCGAGCTCGAGTGCGCGGTGCTGCAGTCGCGCGACGGGGCGGCGCCGCGGACCAGCGAGGTCGGCGAGGTGGAGGTCGTCCAGGGTCACGAGTTCTACGACTTCGACGCCAAGTACCTCGCCGAGGCCGACGTCCGCCTGTCCTGTCCGGCGGACGTGCCGGGGGCGGTCGCCGACGAGGTCCGCCGGTTGGCCGCGGCCTCGTTCGAGGCGTTGGGCTGCGAAGGGCTCGCGCGGGTCGACTGCTTCTTCACCAGCGAGGGCAAGGTGCTCGTCAACGAGATCAACACCATGCCCGGTTTCACGCCGTTGTCGATGTACCCCCGGATGTGGGCGCAGTCCGGTGTCACCTACCGCGAGCTGATCGACGAGCTCCTCCAGCTGGCCCTGGCGCGGCGGACCGGACTGCGCTGACGCTCGCGCGGGCCGGGGATTCGACGCCTGCGGGTCAGCCGGTGCAGTGCCTGCCGGCCTGCGGGATGGTCCGTGCAGCCGCGGTGAACGCGGGAAGCAGCAGGCCGCCGGGGTCGTAGGCACGCGGCACCAGCACCTCGATGGCAGGGGAGCGGCCGTATGTCGTGAACCGCGTCCCGTCGCTCAGCGGGTGGGCGAGCCAGTCGATCCCGTCGACGCCGAGGCAGTCGTCCGTGCTCGGGCCGGGCGCGGGAACGCCACAGCGGACGATGACGGCCGGGTCGCCCCAGGCGTGCACCGAGCCCGAACTCGACGACGTGTCCACCGGCCGCTGGTTGCCCACGGTGGCCGGCCAGTGACGCGAGGCGGCGGCGCAGGCGGCACTGGGCGCCTCGGGCGCCGGCGAGACGTCCACCGCCGAGGAGCAGCCGGCCGGGACCACCGCGACGCAGGCCAGTGCCGCGAGCACCCGCCGACCGGACGGCATACCGGCTCTCGACCGGCCGCCGAGGCGGGTCAGACGTGGACGATCGTGCACGTCAGCGTGCGGGTGATGCCGGGCACCTCTTGGATCTTGGCGATGACGAGCTTGCCCAGCTCGTCGACGGTGGCCGACTCGACCCGGACGATCACGTCGTAGGGCCCGGTCACGTCCTCTGCCTGGATGACGCCGGTGATCCCCGAGACGGCTTCGGCCACGCTGGCCGCCTTGCCGACCTCGGTCTGGATCAAGATGTACGCCTGGATCACGACGCCTCCTGCGCGCTGGGTGAACTGCGCCAGCAGGCTACCGTGCCAGTACGGGTCGGCAACGGCCACGGCGAAGCAGTGTGGATGGTGCGGACGGGGGTGTCACCGACATGGACACCGACCCCGAGCGCAGCACGCGGCTCGCCGACGTCGGGGAGGACGCGCTCCTGGCGCGAATCCTCCCGCTGCTCAATCGCGGCACCGTCCCGGACGTCCTGATCGGCCCGGGCGACGACACGGCACTGCTGCAGCTTCGCGAAGGGGCGGTCCTGGTGACCACGGACGCCCTGGTCCGGGGGAGTGACTGGCGCGACGAGTGGTCCACCGGAGCGGACGTCGGGGCCAAGGCCGTCGCACAGAACGTTGCCGACATCGCCGCGATGGGCGGGACCGCCACGGCCCTGCTGGTGACGCTGGTCGCCGACCCGCATACCCGGGTCGCTTGGGTCCTGGAGCTCACGACGGGGCTGGCCGAGGCCGCCCTGGACGCGGGCGTGCCGGTCGTGGGAGGCGACCTGTCGTCCGCGCCTACCGGCGTGGTGGTCCTCTCGCTCACTGCGCTCGGGACGATGCACGGCAGGACGCCGGTACGCCGGTCGGGCGCCTGCGCGGGGGACGTCGTCGCCGTCGCGGGCGGGCTGGGGCGCTCGGGTGCGGGCCTGCTGCTCCTGGAGGAGGGCCGCGCCGCCGAGCGAGCGGATCTGGTCGGCTACCACCGCAGGCCGCGGCCGCCATACGAGCAGGGACCCCGCGCCGCGCTCGCGGGGGCGACGGCGATGATCGACATCAGCGACGGGCTGGTCCGTGACGGTGGGCGGGTCGCCCGGGCGAGCGGAGTCACCCTGGCACTGGACTGGGCCACGCTGGAGCATTTCGCCGAGGCGCTGGTGCCGGCACTGACCGCGGAGCAGGCGCGCTCGTGCGTCCTGGGCGGTGGGGAGGAGCACGCGCTGCTGGCCTGCTTCCCGGCCGACGCATCGCTGCCGTCGGGCTGGGAGGTGATCGGTGCCGTCGCCGGCTCCGGTGATGCGCCGATCGCCCCGGTCACCCTCGATGGGCGGGTGGCCGAGGTCGGGGGATGGGACCACTTCGGCGGCTGACCAGACGCGGGAGCCGGCCTCCGCTCAGGGGGCCGGCTCCGAGTTGGTGCTGTGCCGCTGGGGCGCTGCCAGTGGTTGGCGACCAGGTCAGCGGTTGACCTTGCCTGCCTTCAGGCAGGAGGTGCAGACGTTCAACCGCTTCGGGGTGACCCCGCTCGGCCCGACCAGCGCCTTGACGCGCTGGATGTTGGGGTTGAAGCGTCGCTTGGTGCGGCGGTGGGAGTGCGAGATGTTGTGACCGAAACCCGGTCCCTTGCCGCAGACGTCGCAGTTGGCAGCCACCGGTGTTCTCCTACAGTTCGTCGATCGAGTCGAATGGTCCGGCTCCCTGGCCCGGCACGGGCGCCGCACGAACGTGAATGTGAACGTGAACGTGGTCGCCGCAGGCAGGGGAACCGGCCAATCGTAGCCGAGCGCCCGGTCACCGGCCAAAACCCCCGTCGGCCACGTGCGTCGGGGTGCCGATCGCGGCAGCCCAGCATGGTAGGCGAACGGCCTGCCGAGGGCCGGTGGCCGCTCTTGCGGGCTAGCCTCGGCTCAACCAGGGGCGCCTGGGCCGGCGCGCTCGCGCGGGTCGACTGCCCACCGCGCTTGCGCGGTCGACGCGGGACCGGGATCGACCGGGATCGACCGGGATCGACCGGGATCGACCGGGATCGACCGGGATCGACCGGGACGGACGTTGCCCGACGGGGCCTGACGGTGCCCGACGGTGCCCGGGCCTGCCGACCGTGCGACCCTGGCCGGCGGAACCGGGATCGGACCGGATGCCCGGACCGTGAGGAGGTGAGCGTGGGCGCGACCGGAGAGCTGCCGCCGCGGGCCGGACGACATCCGGCCGGCCATGCCGTGCTCACTGAGCTGGACGTGACCGCTGCCCGTCGGTGGGCGGTCCTGTCTCGAGCGGCCCTGGCCAGCCATCGCAGGCAGATCGACGCGCTGAACGTCTTTCCCGTCCCGGACGCTGACACCGGAACGAACCTCTACCTCACCCTCGACACCGCTATGGATGCTGCCCGCGCGGACACCGCCTCGTTGGCCGAGTCACCGACCACGCTCGCCGAGGCTGCGGATGCGCTGGCGCGGGCGACCCTCGTGGCCGCCCGCGGTAACTCCGGGGTGATCCTCAGCCAGATCGTTCGCGGCCTCGCGGAGGTCGTCGCCGCCGAGGGAGGCGCCCTCGACGGGCCGGCGCTTGCCCGCGCCCTGCAACGTGCCAGCGAGCGCGCCAGCGCTTCTGTGACGCGCCCGGCGCCGGGCACGATCCTGTCGGTCGCCTCGCGCGCCGCGGCCGCCGCGCTCGGTGCGGCAGAGCAGGACGCCAGCCTGTATGCCGTGTCCCGGGCCGCGTTGGTCACCGCCCGGGAGGCCCTGGCCGGCACCACCAGCGAGCTGGCCGAGCTGGCTTCGGCGGGGGTGGTGGACGCCGGGGCGATGGGCTACGTGCTGCTGCTCCAGGCGCTGGACAGCGTGGTGTCGGGCGCCGAGATGGACAGCCCGCGCGTCGACGGGTTGACGCCCACCAACGCGGCGCAGGGCACGGCAGGCGTCACAGGGCCGGCATACGAGGTCATGTTCCTGCTCGGCGACTGCACCGAGCCGAGCGCGGGGGAGTTGCGCGAGACCTTGTCCGGTCTGGGCAGTTCCGTGGTGGTGGCCGGCGCCGGTGACCGCGCTGGCGGACCGGCTGGCGAACCGGCTGGGCCGGGGCTGTGGCATGTCCACGCTCATGTCGACGACGTAGGAGCGGCCATCGAGGCCGGAATCCGGGCCGGGCGCCCGTATCAGATAAGGGTCACGTCGTTGGCGGAGCCGGACACCATCGGGGCGAGCCGGACCTCGACCTCGACCTCGACCTCGACCTCCACCTCGACCTGGCCAGGGGAGCGGGTGGATGCCGTCGGAGTGGTCGCCTGGGCGGTCGGCAGTGGTGTGGCGCAGCTCTTCACCGCGGCCGGCGCCGGCCTGATCGAGGCCGAAGGGGGCCAGCTCCCGTCGGCGGGGGACATCCTCAGCGCGGTCGAGGCCGCGGCTGCTGCAGCGGTGCTCGTGCTGCCCAACCACGCGGACGTCCGGCCCGCTGCCGAGGCGGTCGTCGAGATCGCCGCCGACCGGGGCGTCACCGTGCACGTCGTGCGTTCCCGCGCCGTGGTGCAGGGCATTGCGGCGATGGCGGTCTTCGACCCCGGTGCCGGCTGGCAGGACAATCTGGTCGTGATGACCAGCGCGGCGGCGGCGACCCGCCACGGTGCGGTGACGGTGGCCACCCGCGAGGCGCTCACCTCGGCGGGGTGGTGCTACGCCGGGGACGTGCTGGGCATCGTCGATGACGACATCGTCACGATCGGGAGCGACCTGGCCGTCGTGGGCGGCGTCGTGGTCGACCGGCTGCTCGGCAGCGGCGGCGAGATCCTGACCGTGGTCGCGGGCAAGGACGCGCCGGACGGTCTCGGCGACACGGTCGGCGCCGCGGCACGCATACGACGCAGGGACATCGAGGTCAGCGTCCTGGACGGTGGCCAGCCCACCACCTGCTGCTCGGGGTGGAGTGAATGGTGGCCGACCGCCCGACACCCCTGGTGCGGCTGCTCGGCGGCCGGACGGCGGCCGCCCTTGCGGCACGGAACGTCCGGACCGTCGGCGACTTTCTCGACTTCCTGCCCCGGCGCTATCTCGACCCCTCGAGCGCCACGGACCTCAGCCGGCTGCGCGAGGACGAGTACGCCGTCGTGGTCGCCCGGGTGCGTTCCGCCACGACCCGACCGATGAAGGGCCATCGCGGGCGGATGCTCACCGCGGTAGTGACCGACGGCACCAGTGAACTCCATCTCACCTTCTTCAAGGCCTTCGGGCACGAGAACCGCCTCGTCCCGGGACGGCTCGGGATCTTTGCCGGCACCGTGGGGGTGTACCAGCACTCCCTCCAGCTCACCCATCCCGACTACGAGCTGCTCGAGGAGGACGAGGCGAGCCAGGCCCTCTCGACCTACGGCGGCGGCCTCATCCCGGTGTACCTCCAGGTCCCGAAGGTCAGCTCCTGGGTGGTGACCAAGTCGGCCCGGATCGTCTTCGAGCACCTCGACGAGCTGGCCGACCCGCTGCCGCAGGAGGTGCGGGGTCGCCGGTCGCTGCCGGCGCTGCTCGAGGCATACCGCCTGTTACACCTGCCGGCGAACCGCTCGGACGTCGCCCGGGGGCTGCGCCGACTGCGCTACGACGAGGCGTTCACCCTGGAGACGGTGCTGGCCAGGCGCAGGGTGGTCGACGAGGCGCTGCGTACGACGCCCCGCCCTAGCCGGCCGGGCGGAGCGCTGGAGGCGTTCGACGCGCGGCTGCCGTTCGAGCTGACGGGCGGCCAGCGCTCGGTGGCCGCCGCTCTGGACGCTGACCTGGCCCTCGACCGCCCGATGCACCGCCTGCTGCAAGGTGAGGTGGGCTCCGGCAAGACGGTCGTGGCGCTGCGCGCGATGCTGGCCGTCGTCGACTCCGGCGGTCAGTCGGCCCTGTTGGCCCCGACCGAGGTGCTGGCCGCGCAGCACCATCGCTCGATCACCGCCATGCTCGGCGACCTCGGCCGCCGGGGGCAGCTCGACGGCAGCGACCTCGGCACCCGGGTCGCCCTGCTCACCGGCAGCCAGAGCCCCCGCTCGCGCAGGCAGGCTCTGCTCGATGCCGCTTCCGGTGACGCGGGGATCGTCGTGGGGACGCACGCCCTGATCCAGGACCAGGTCGAGTTCTTCGACCTCGGGCTCGTGGTCGTCGACGAGCAGCACCGGTTCGGGGTCGAGCAGCGTGACGCGTTGCGCGCCAAGGGCTCGCTGCCGCCGCACGTGCTGGTGATGACGGCGACCCCGATCCCGAGGACCGTCGCGATGACCGTCTTCGGTGACATGGAGGTCTCCACGCTGAGCGAGCTGCCGGCCGGTCGATCGCCGATCACCTCCCACGTCGTCGACAACCCCAGGTGGGTGCAGCGGGCGTGGCAACGGGTCGCCGAGGAGGTGCGGGCCGGTCACCAGGTGTATGTCGTGTGTCCGCGGATCGGCGCGCTCGAGGAGGCCGCCGGATCCGGCGCCGCTGACCCGGAGGTCCGTGCCACGGGGACCGGCGAATCGGACGTACCCGGCGGCAACGGCGACGCAGAGGAGCTCACCGGCGAGCCCCGGTCCGGGCATCGGCCGCGCCGGCACCTCAACGTCGTGCCCGACCTGCTCACCGGCGGAGAGGAGGAGTTGCCCGGGGAGCGGTCGCTCCGCGGCGTCCTCGAGGTGCTCGCCGAGCTGCGGAAGATGCCGGTCCTCGAGGGCCTGCGGATCGAGATGCTGCACGGGCGGATGCCGGTGGAGGACAAGGACGCGACGATGCGCGCCTTCGGGGAGGGCGATGTCGACGTGCTCGTCGCCACCACTGTGATCGAGGTCGGGGTCGACGTGCCGAATGCGACGGTGATGGTCGTGATGGATGCCGACCGGTTCGGCATCTCCCAGCTGCACCAGTTGCGCGGCCGGGTGGGCCGGGGGGCGGCGCCGGGGTTGTGCCTGATGTTCTCCGATACCCAGCCTGCCGGGCCGGACGGCCCGAGCGCCGCGCACGAGCGGCTCACCTCAGTCGCGGCGACGACCGACGGCTTCGAGCTGGCCCGGCTCGACCTCGAACAGCGCAAGGAGGGCGATGTGCTCGGCTCCAGCCAGAGCGGCGGTCACCGCCAGCTGCGGCTGCTGCGGCTGCTGCGCGACGAGGAGTTGATCGTCCTGGCGCGGGAGGACGCCTTCGCGCTGGTGGCCGACGACCCCCGCCTCGAGCAGCATCCGGCGCTGCGCGAGCGCGTCGTGTCCGCGCTCGACGAGGAGCAGGCCGCCTACCTGGAGCGCGGATGACCAGGATCATCTCGGGGCTCGCCGGGGGCCGCCGTCTGCTGACACCGACCGGGTCGACGACCAGACCGACGACTGACCGGGTGCGCGAGGCGCTGTTCTCAAGGCTGGATCACCGGGACCTGCTCGCCGGCTCGAGGGTGCTCGACCTGTATGCCGGGTCCGGGGCCCTGGGGCTGGAGGCCGCCAGCCGCGGCGCCTCGGCGGTCCTGCTGGTCGAGCGGGATACCGCCGTGGCTGAGCTGGCCCGGCGGAACGTGGCCGCCCTGGGGCTGACCGGCGTGAGCGTGCGCGCCGAGCCGGTGGAGCGGCTGCTGCTCGCCGGCCCAGGGGGTTCCGCCTTCGATCTGGTGCTGGCCGACCCGCCGTACGACCTCGGAGAGGAGACGCTGGCCGGCGTGCTCGCCCAGCTCGTCCAGGGCGGATGGCCGGTTGAGGGCGCCGTGGTCGTGCTCGAACGGTCGACGAGGTCGCCGCAGCCGCGGTGGCCCGAACGGCTCGAACCCGCCGACGAGCGGCGGTACGGCGAGACCCGGCTGTGGTTCGCGCAAGCCCGGCCGGCGGGTGCGGCGCTGCTAGGTTCGCGCCATGGCTGAGCACGCTGAGCACGCTGAGCACGCTGAGCACGGGCGGATCTGCGTGTGTCCCGGGTCGTTCGATCCGGTGACCGTCGGCCACGTCGACGTCGTATCGCGCGCCTCGCGACTGTTCGACGAGGTCGTCGTCGCCGTGCTGCACAACCCGGCCAAGCCCGGCACCTTTGCGATCGACGAGCGGATCTCGCTGCTGCGGGGCGAGCTGGCCGGTGTCGACGGAGTACAGGTGCGGGCGTTCTCCGGCTCGCTGCTTGTGGACGTATGTCGTGACGTCGGAGCCCGGGCGATCGTCAAGGGCCTGCGCAGCGACACCGACTATGCGTACGAGCTGCCGATGGCGCTGATGAACCGCCACCTTGCGGGGGTCGAGACGGTGTTCCTGCCTGCCGACCCCCGTTTCGTCCACGTCTCCAGCTCGCTGGTGCGGGAGGTCGCCGCGCTCGGCGGCGACGTGTCCGGCATGGTGAGCGACGGCATACGCGATGCCCTGGAGGCGCGGCGCGCGGGGCGGTGAGCGTCCGCCGCGTCGCCGGGGACTGTCCTGCAGGTCCCGCCTGGTCTGGGCGCATGCATTTGGGCAACCCTCGCGGGCTCCGGTAGCCTGGTCTGTCGGCCTGTCCGTTGGCCGCTACCGTCTTCTTTCCCCCGGCTGGAGCCATGGACCATCTCGACCTGCGCTCGCCCCTCGTGGTCGACACCAGAGATCTCGACAGACGGCCGGGGTCCATGCTGGAGATTGCCCGCACCGCGCCGGCTACCGAGGACTTCGGCACCGAGGTCATCGCCATCGCCCCTGGCCAGCCGATCGAGCTGCAGCTGCGGCTGGAGGCGGTGACCGAGGGGGTCCTGGTCACCGGGTCGGCGCTCGCCGTGACCGCGGGGACCTGCGTGCGCTGCCTTGATCCGCTCAGCCAGCAGGTACGCGCCACGTTTCAGGAGCTCTACGCCTATCCCGACCGGGCAGCGCACCACAAGCAGACCGCGCAGCACAAGCAAAACGCGCAGCATGGCAGCCAGCAGCGCGCCGAGTCCCCGGAGGATCCGGGCGAGGACGAGCGCGAGCTCGTCGGGGACCTGCTCGACCTCGAGCCAGTGCTTCGGGACGCTCTCGTACCGGCGATGCCCTTCCAGCCGGTATGTCGTCCCGAGTGTCCAGGCCTGTGCCCCGATTGCGGCGCGCACCTGGCCCGGGATCCCGACCACCACCATGACGCACTCGACCCGCGCTGGGCAGCCCTGCACCGGCTGAGCAGCCAGAACTGAGTGACGCAGTAGGCGCAGCACCGACCGAGCACCGACCGAAGCACCCGACCGAAGCACCGACCCACCCCGAGGCATGGCAGAACGCCAGGCCCGGACCGACAGAGAAGGAACTGACGTGGCTGTCCCGAAGCGCAAGACGTCGCGATCCAACACCCGTTCGCGTCGCGCCCACTGGAAGGCGACCGCGACGCCGCTCAGCCCCTGTCCGCAGTGCAAGGCGCCCAAGCCGTCCCACCTCGCCTGCCCCTCGTGCGGCACCTACGCCGGGCGGCACTACGCCGTTGCGGAGCGCAGCGAGCACCAGGGCTGAGCAGCCATGGACCGCGCATGAGCCCGCAGTCCCTCCCTCGGCGACCCGTCGACGACCTGGCCGACTACCTTCAGCAGGTGGTCGGCCAGCCCGTCGCCGAGCCGCTGCTCACGCGGGCGCTCACCCACCGCTCCTTCGCCTACGAGCAGGGCGGCCTGCCGCACAACGAGCGCCTGGAGTTCCTGGGCGACTCGGTCCTCGGCCTGGTGGTGACGGACGCGCTCTACACCACCCATCCTGACCTGCCTGAGGGCCAGCTCGCCAAGTTGCGGGCGGCAGTGGTCAACCGGGGCGCGCTCGCCACGGTCGCCCGGACCCTCTCGCTCGGCAGTTGCGTGCTGCTCGGGCGAGGCGAGGAGAGCACCGGTGGTCGTGACAAGGACTCGATCCTGGCCGACACGATGGAGGCGGTCATCGGCGCGGCGTACCTCACCGGCGGCTTGCCGGCGGGGTCCAGGCTCGTTCACCACCTGTTCGACCCGCTCATGGCCGCGTCGCTGCACCTCGGCGCCGGACTGGACTGGAAGACCAGCCTGCAGGAGCTCGCAGCGAACCTCGGGGCCGGTTCGCCCGACTACGAAGTGGACGAGACAGGCCCCGACCACGCGAAGAGCTTCGTCGCCACGGCGCTCCTGGGCTCGCGGGCCGTGGGGTCAGGGTCCGGGCGGAGCAAGAAGGAGGCCGAACAGCGAGCCGCCGCCCAGGCCTGGACCTCGCTGCACGCACGACCGGTAGGCGCGCCACCCGCCCTCCCCCCCGCCGCAAATGCCTGAGCTGCCGGAGGTCGAGGTGGTCCGGCGCGGGCTCGCGGAGCACGTCGTCGGGCGGCAGATCCGGGTGGCCAGCGTCCTCGGTGCGCGAATCGCCCGTCGGCACCTGCCGGGTCCGGCGGATCTCGCAGCACGGGTGACAGGTGCGCGCATCGAGGCGGTAGACCGGCGGGGCAAGTACCTCTGGCTCGTCCTGCGGCCGGTCGATGCCGGTGCCGAGGAGAGCGCCGTCGCCTTGATCGTGCACCTGGGGATGAGTGGCCAGCTGCTCGTCGAGGCACCGGACGCGGCGTACCAGAAGCACCTGCACGCCCGGTTCGAGTTCGCCGACGCCGGCTCCGAGCTGCGCTTCGTCGACCAGCGCACGTTCGGCGGTATGGCGCTCGCGGAGCTGGTGCCCGACTGCGCGCCTGCGACGACCCATACGTGGGGTATTCCCGCGGCCGTCACCCACATCGCCCCCGACCTGCTGGAGCCGGCCTTCGACCAGGTCACAGTGATCGCCCGCCTGCGGACCCGGCATACCGCGGTCAAGCGCGCCCTGCTGGACCAGGGCCTGGTCTCGGGCATCGGCAACATCTACGCGGACGAGGCGCTGTGGCGCGCCCGGATCCACGGCGAGCGGGAGGCAGCCTCGTTGACCCGGCCGGCGCTCGGGCGGCTGCTCGACGCGGGGCGTGAGGTGATGATGCAGGCCCTCGAGCAGGGCGGCACGAGCTTCGATGCCCTCTACCTGAACGTCAACGGCGCCAGCGGGTACTTCGACCGGTCGTTGAACGCCTACGGGCAGCAGGGCCGCCCGTGCCGGCGCTGTGGGGCTCCAATCCGCCGCGAGGCATTCATGAACCGGTCTTCCTTCGCCTGCCCGGTGTGCCAGCCGCGCCCACGGCGACCCGCCGCGGCGAGGCGAAACGGCTCGGCGCGCTCGGCGGTGTCGCGTGCCTCCTGAACCGAGCGGCGCCAGGGATGCGGCTGCTGCGGACGAAGGGGCGGAGCGCAGGACGGTACTGGTCAGCGGCCGGGTGCAGGGGGTGGGTTTCCGCTGGTGGGTGCGATGCCGCGCGCTGGAGCTGGGACTGGCGGGCCACGTCCGCAACCTCGGCGACGGCCGGGTCGAGATCGTCGCCCAGGGTGCTCCCGCATCGTTGACCCGGCTCGTGGCCCTGCTGGCGGAGCAGCCGAGCTCGGCCGGCCGGCCCGGCGTGGTGGAGTCGTGCGAGGTGGACGCCGACGGTGTTGGACCGCCGCGTGCCGGCGTCGTGGGGTTCGGCGCGCGCTGACGTGGACTCCTGGGCACGGGCCCTGCGGCGTTGACCTGCCGGGACCCGAGGTGAGACTCTGGGAGACGTCCATCGTGGTCCAGCCCGGCAGATCGGCTGTGCAGACGGGACGTCCGAAGCGTGTTTTCGGCCGAACCGCCGAGCGGGCCTCGCTCCCTGCGAACGACATCCCGACGGAGAGTTTGGTATGGCGAAGGCCCTGCTGGGTCAGTATGCAATCCATGACGATCGGCTCGCCTCGGAGGCGGCCAGGCTGAGGGCGCGGGTGCACGACCTGCAGGCCCTCGTCGAGCGGCTCCAGGTCGAGAACGACCGGCTGCGCTCCGAGGTCGTGCTGCTGGAAAGCGACACCAGGGACACATCGGAGACCGCGGACGCCAGGTTGGCCCAACCGGTCTGATCGGCCCAGCCGCCGCTCGACATCCCGGGATCCGGCGGGCCTGCTGGTTAGGGTGAGCGGGTTCGCCCCGAGGTGAGCCAGCGTAAGGAGCCCGGCCGCGTGTTCGTCAAGAGCCTGACCCTTCGAGGGTTCAAGTCCTTCGCCTCGGCGACGACGTTGCGGCTGGAACCGGGCATCACCTGCATCGTCGGCCCCAACGGGTCGGGCAAGTCCAACGTCGTGGACGCGCTGGCATGGGTGATGGGCGAGCAGGGCGCCAAGACGCTGCGCGGCGGCAAGATGGAGGACGTCATCTTCGCTGGTACGTCCGGTCGCGCCCCGCTCGGCCGGGCCGAGGTGGCCCTCACGATCGACAACTCCGACGGGGCGCTGCCGATCGACTACACCGAGGTCACGATCACGCGGACCATGTTTCGCGGCGGCGGCTCGGACTACGCCATCAACGGCACGACGTGCCGGCTGCTCGACGTCCAGGAGCTGCTCTCCGACTCCGGCATCGGCCACGAGATGCACGTCGTGGTCAACCAGGGCCAGCTCGACGCGGTGCTGCGGGCCTCCCCGGAGGAACGCCGCGGGTTCATCGAGGAGGCCGCCGGGGTCCTGAAGCACCGCAAGCGCAAGGAGCGTGCCCTGCGCAAGCTCGACGCGATGGACGGCAACCTCACCCGCCTGGCCGACCTCACCGCGGAGATCCGTCGGCAACTGGGGCCGCTCGGGCGGCAGGCAGCCACGGCGCGCCGTGCCGCAGGCGTACAGGCCGACGCGCGCGACGCGCGGCTGCGCTTGCTGGCCGACGACCTCGTCCAGCTGACCAGCACCTTCGAGCGGGAGGTGGCGGACGAGACCGCGCTGATCCTGCGCAGGACCGCGGTCGAGACGGCGCTCGTACGGTCCCGCGAACGCCTCCTGGCCCTAGAGGAAGAGGCCGCTGCCGGTGCCCCGCTGGTGACCCAGGCCGGGCAGCGGTGGTTCGCCGTGGCGTCGGTCCGCGACCGGATCGGGTCGACGGGGGCTCTGGCCGCCGAGCGGATCCGCCTGCTGTCCGAGGAGGAGGATGGCGGCGACCGCGGGGACCGCCGGCCCGACCCCGACGTGCTGACGGGGCAGGCCGACGCGGTCCGGGGTGAGGAGCGAGCCATGCTCGACGGCATCGCGGTAACGCGGGAGGCGCTGCAGGCTGCACTCACCCGCCGGACCGAAGCCGAGGGCGAGCTGGATGTCGAGCGGCAGCGCCTCTCCCGCTTGGTGCAGGCGGTCGCCGACCGGCGCGAGGGGCTGGCCCGGCTTGCCGGCGAGGTCGGTGCCCGCCGCAGCCGGATCGAGGCCGGTGAGGCGGAAATCGGTCGACTGAGCGCAGCACTCGAGCAGAGCCGGTCGCGGGCGAGCGCGGCCGAGCGCGAGTTCGCGGGGCTGGAAGCGTCCATCGTGAAGGACGAGCAGGGCGAAGAGGGGCTCGACGCCGGATACGAGCAGGCGGCAATGGACCTCGAGGAGGCGCAGGCGCAGGTCCAGCGTTGGCAGGAGACGGAACGCGCGTACGACCGCGAACGAGCCGGTCTGCTGGCCCGGCTGGAGGCGCTCGAGCTCGGCCTGCGTCGCAAGGACGGATCGGCTGCGCTGTTGGCCATGTCCGGCGTGGCGCCGGGCCTGGCCGGCACGGTGGCCTCGCTGATACAGGTCGGTTCGGGCTACGAGACGGCGGTTGCCGCGGCGCTGGGCTGGGCCGCCGATGCACTGGTCGCCCGGTCGCCACAGGCCGCTCGGGACGCCATATCCCTGCTGCGCCAGGACGACGCCGGGCGGGCGGGTCTGCTCGTGGCGGCTACGGCGACGCCGGTCGACCCGCCGAGCTGGCCCGCCGTCGAACAGTTGTGCCCTACGCCGTCCCGGGCGGTGTGGGCGCGCGACGTGGTCCTCTGTCCCGATGTCGCGCGCGCCGCCGTCGAACAACTCCTGGAGCGGGTGCTCCTAGTCGACGACGCCGATACGGCTTCCGGTGTCGCCGACCTGGGCCTCGGTGTGACGGCGGTGACCGCCGACGGCGACGTCTTCGCTCCCGGCTCGGTGCGTGGCGGCGGCGCCGGCGCGCCCAGCCTGCTGGAGACCCAAGTGGCGGTGGAGGAGACTCGCCAGGCGCTCGAGCGGTCGACCGTGCTGCGGGACCAGGGACGGTTCGCCCTCGCGGCGGCGCAGGAGAAGGCGCGCGTCGCAGCCGAGGTCGCCGACGCGCGGCTGGAGGCACTGCACGATTCGGACGCCCGAATGGCCGCCGTCGCCGAGCGACTGGGCCAGCTCGGCGCCTTGGTGCGCTCCGCCCGCGCGGAGTCCGAGCGGAGCGCCCGTGCCATCGAGTCTGCCGAAGGCCGTCTGGACAGCGCTCGCTCCGAGCTCGCCGACCTGCAGCGGCGCGTGGACGCCGCCGGGGCGGAGCCCTCGGATCAGCACCCGTCGACCGCGGATCGTGAGCGACTCGACCTCGCGGCGGCGGCCGCGCGGGAGGCCGAGACCGAGGCCCGGCTGGCCCTGCGTACGCAGGAGGAACGAGCGCGGGCCATGGCAGGCCGGGCCGAGGCATTGGAAGCGGCCGCACGCGAGGAGATCGCCGCCCGGGAGCGGAGTAGGGCCCTGCGGGAGCGTCGAGCACGAGAGGCTGTGGCCGCCCGCGCGGTGAGCGACGGCGCGGCATACGCGCTGACGCTGTTGACGGATTCGCTCCAGCGCGCCACTTCGGAGCGGGCCGCGGCCGAGCGGCAGCAGGCGGAGCGGGAGCTCGGACTCGCGGGGCTGCGGCGCGACGTCGGCGTGCTCGGCGACCAGGCACGCGAACTGACCGACTCGGTGCACCGGGACGAGGTCGCCCGCGCCGAGCAGCGCCTGCGGATCGAGGCGCTGCGGGCCAGAGCGGTCGAGGAACTCGGCGTCGACGCGCAGACCCTGGTCGAGGCCTACGGGCCACACCAGCCCGTGCCCCTGCAGAACATCACGGAGGACGCCGCCGCTCGCGCCGCCGGTGCTGATGCGGGGGACGACAAGGCGACGGCCTCCGAGACGGCGGACCGTCAACCCGAGGGTCAGGCACCCAGCGAACCGTACGTGCGGGAGGCGCAGGTCAAGCGGCTCCGCGCCGCTGAACGGCAGCTGGCCCTCCTCGGGCGGATCAACCCCCTGGCGCTGGAGGAGTTTGCGGCGCTGGAGGAGCGGCATACCTTCCTGAGCACCCAGATGGCCGATCTGCGGGCATCACGGCGGGACCTGCTGGACATCGTGCGCGAGGTGGACGAGCGCATGCGGGAGGTGTTCGCCGAGGCATACGCCGACACGGCTGCACAGTTCGAGCGCGTGTTCGCCCGGCTGTTCCCCGGCGGCGAGGGACGCCTGGTGCTCACCGAGCCGGACGACCTGCTGACCACCGGTATCGAGATCGAGGCGAGGCCTCCCGGGAAGAAGATCAAGCGGCTGTCGCTGCTGTCCGGGGGCGAGCGGTCGCTGACGGCGGTCGCCCTGCTCATCGCCATCTTCACCGCGCGGCCCAGCCCGTTCTACATCCTGGACGAGGTGGAGGCGGCACTCGACGACACGAACCTCGGCCGGTTGCTCACGCTGCTGGAGGAGCTTCGGGACTCCAGCCAGCTGATCGTGATCACCCATCAGCGGCGGACCATGGAGATCGCCGACGCGCTGTACGGCGTCACCATGCGCGGCGACGGCGTCACCACGGTTGTCTCTCAGCGGATCCGGGACCTGCAGAGCGCCTGACCGTTCGCCCGGCCCAGGTGGCGAGCCGGGTTGTCGCCGGTCACGGGGCGGTACCAGTTGGGTCACCAAGGTGTGACAGAGCTTGTAATCGCGGCGGTTCCGCCGAGGTGGCCTGTTGGATGACCGAGAATTGAGCCATGCTCGCACTGATCACCGCAATGCTGCTCTGCCTCGGACTTGCCGTCTCGGTCGTGGGCGTGGTCGCCATACCGGCGCGCCGCGAGGGTCGTGAGCTGTTCACCCACCCGGTCCGCGGTGCGGGTGGTGCCGACCCTGCTGACGATGCCGGGGCGGCCGGGGCGACCGGGGCGACCGGGGCTGTCGTGGCCACCGGGGCTGCCGGCGAGGCCGGCGAGACCGACCGGGCAGCGAGGCCGATCCGGCAACGTCACGTCAGCCGCAAACGGAGCTGATATCGATCAGCCGCCGCCAAGCCGGGCCGGGGGTCGGAAATGGCGGCCGCGTCTGTGAGGATGGTCGGTCGTGACGCACGTTCAAGAGATTGCCGCCCTCGTCCTGCTGATCGCCCTGGCAGGTGTCGGTGTCGTCGTCGGCCTGTTGCGCGGCCGTGGTGGCCGCCGACGCTCCGTGCCGCCGCGAGTGCAGCGTCCCGGGGTCGACTATCCACCGGGGGTAGGCGACGACGACGGTGAGCCGCGCGACTCGGACGTCCGCACCGTCGAGGACACCTCGATGCTGGACCACCTCGACAAGGTGGGCACCCGGGACGGGGGCACCGGCGGCTCCGTGGATGCCCTCGAGCCGTCCTTGCTGGAACCGGGCTTCGATCGGCCCCAGTCGGCGCGAGGACGTCTGCAACGCCTGCGGGCCCGTTTGTCCCGGTCGAACAGCGCGCTCGGCAAGGTCCTGCTCGCCCTGCTCGCCGGCGGCAAGCTCGACGAGCAGTCGTGGGAGGACGTCGAAGACACCCTGCTGGCGGCGGACCTCGGTGTCGAGGCGAGCACCGAACTCGTGGCAGCGCTGCGCCGCCAGGTCACCGTCGAGGGTGTCCGGGACGAGAGCACCGTGCGCAGCTGGCTTCACCAGGACCTGCTCAGGCTGGTCGATCCCAGCCTGGACCGGCGCGTCGCCGCCACTCGGGTGGGCGGACGGCCGGCGGTGATCCTGGTCGTGGGCGTGAACGGAACCGGAAAGACCACGACCGCCGGCAAGCTCGCCCGCATGCTGGTGGCCGAGGACAAGGACGTGGTCCTCGGTGCGGCCGACACGTTCCGGGCAGCCGCGGCAGACCAGCTCGAGACGTGGGGTGAGCGCGTGGGGGTGCCGACGATCCGGGCCGACTCCGAGGGCGCCGACCCCGCGGCGGTGGCTTTCGACGCCGTGAAGGGCGCTGCCGAGCTCGAAGCCGACGTGGTGATCATCGACACGGCCGGGCGGCTGCACAACAAGGTCGGTCTCATGGACGAGCTCGCGAAGATCAAACGGGTCATCGAGAAGCAGTCACCGATCGATGAGGTGCTGCTGGTGCTCGACGCCACCACCGGCCAGAACGGCCTGCGCCAGGCCGAGGTGTTCTCACAGGTGATGGACGTCACGGGAATCGTCCTGACCAAGCTGGACGGCACGGCCAAGGGCGGGATCGTCGTCGCGGTCCAGCGCAATCTCGGCGTGCCGGTCAAGCTGGTCGGGCTCGGTGAGGGCCCTGACGACCTCGCGCCGTTCGATCCCGAGGCATTCGTCGACGCACTCGTCGCCTGAGCCCGCCGCCGCGCCATGCGGGGGGTCGTCGTCGGGCCAGTGGGGGCTCACCGGCTCCGGCGGGTGGTGCGGCCGTTCGGGAACGTCAGGAGCCGGCGTCCGCGTCCGCCGGGTCGTGCGTGGGCGCGGTCATGGCCCAGCGGATCACGCTCGTGGCGGCCAGGCCGATCGGCGCGCTCACCACTCGCTCGGTCAGCGGCAGGTAGGGCAGCCGCAGTGGCAGCCGAGCCCACCATGGCAGCAACGCGACGGCAGCCGTCGCCAGTGCGGCGTAACCGGCCCGCGCCGGCCCGGACACCGGCGGAGTCAGCAGCAGGAACCGGGCGGCCTCTCGGGCCGCGGCGGTGCCGTGCAACTCCGGCCGGTAGCCCTGGATCTCCTCGTCCAGTTCGGCGACCGTCGTGGGCGGGTCGATGACACCGATACGGGTCGCCACCACGCAGGCCTGGGCGACGTAGGTGTCGGCATCCTCGCGGGAGAGCGGCTCGCCGCCGAAGCGTTGGTAGGCGCGCAGGAAGCTGTCGACCTCGGTGACGTGCACCCAGCGCAGGAGGTGCGGGTCGGAGGCGGCGTAGGCGCGGCCGTCCGGCGCGGTACCCCGCACGCGCCCGTGGATCGACCGGACCCGCTCGATGATGGCCTCGGCCGACTCGACCGTGCCGAACGTCGTCGTGGCCAGGAAGGTGCTGGTGCGCTGAAGCCGCCCCCACGGGTCGCCCTTGTAACCGGAGTGCGCGGCCACCCCGGCCATCGCCAGCGGGTGCAGGGACTGCAGCAGCAGCGCGCGCAGGCCACCCACGAACATCGAGGCGTCGGCGTGCACCCGCCAGATCGGGGCGCTTTCGCCGAACCACCGCGGCCCTGGCGCGCCCCAGATCTCCTGCGCCCGGTCGACGGCGTCGTCACCGGCGACCCGGCTGCGCAGAGCCGACGCAATGCCCTGCCGCACCCCGGCCACGAGCGGGAGGTCAGGCAGGCCGGTCAGGCTTGCCCGGGTGGGCAGGCTCGGCAGTCCCGGCAGGTTCGAAAGAGTCACCACCCCAGTATGGGTACCACCTCTGACAGCGCCGGTGACGGGCTCGTTCGCGGTCACGAAGCTGCTCGTTCGCGGTCACGAGGGTGCCGGGAGTTACCTCGTTCTTACCTGCGGCGGCGATTTCTAACACAGCCGTAACACGTCTCGGCACTGGGGGAAATCGACCGCTCCCACACTTCCAGCCATGACGATCAATAGTGGCGATACCGCCTGGGTCCTTGCGAGCGCCGCCCTGGTGCTCCTCATGACCCCCGGTCTCGCGTTCTTCTACGGTGGCATGGTCAGGAGCAAGAGCGTCCTGAACATGATGATGATGTCCTTCGGCTCCCTGGCGAGCGTCGGGCTCGTATGGGTGCTCTGGGGCTACAGCGAGGCGTTCGGCAACTCCTGGCACGGGCTGGTGGGCAACCCGTTCCAGCACTTCGGGCTGAGCAACCTGGTCAGCTCGACGTCCATCTTCGGCGCCAAGGGCGACGGAATACCGGCGCTGGCGTTCGTGGCGTTCCAGGCGGTCTTCGCGATCATCACCGTGGCCCTGATCAGTGGGGCCATCGCCGACCGGGCGAAGTTCACCACCTGGATGGTGTTCACGGTCGTGTGGGCGACGCTCGTCTACTTCCCCGTGGCCAACTGGGTCTTCGCGTTCGACGGCTATGCCGCGACCAAGGGCGGCTGGATCGCCAATCAGCTCAAGGCGATCGACTTCGCCGGCGGGACCGCGGTCCACATCAACGCCGGTGCCGCGGCCCTGGCGTTGGCGCTGATCCTCGGCAAGCGCATCGGCTTCGCCAAGGACCCGATGCGTCCGCACAATCTGACCCTGGTCATGCTCGGCGCCGGGCTGCTGTGGTTCGGCTGGTTCGGCTTCAACGCGGGCTCGGCCTTGAGCGCCAACAACACCGCCGCCGTGACCTGGGTCAACACCATGGTGGCCACCGCCGCCGCCTGCCTCTCCTGGCTGCTCACGGAGCGGCTGCGCGACGGTCACGCGACTTCCCTGGGTGCCGCTTCCGGCATCGTGGCCGGGTTGGTCGCGATCACCCCCTCCTGCTCCTCGGTCACCCCGATCGGGGCGATCGCCGTCGGTCTGATCGCCGGCGCTCTGTGCGCTCTGGAGATCAGCATGAAGTACCGCTTTGGTTTCGACGACAGCCTCGACGTGGTGGGTGTCCACCTCGTCGGCGGCCTCGCCGGCACGCTGTCGGTCGGGTTCTTCGCCTCCGCCTCCGCGCCGGCGGCCGTTGACGGGCTGTTCTACGGTGGCGGTGTCGACCAGCTGTGGCGCCAGGCCGTGGGTGCGTTCGCGGTGCTCGCCTACTCGTTCCTGGTCACCTACCTGATCGGCACGATCCTGCACAAGACGATGGGCTTCCGGGTCTCGGGCGAGGACGAGCTCGAGGGCGTCGACCTCTCGGAGCACGCCGAGACCTCCTACGACCTGGGTTTCATCGCCAGCTCGCTGCGCGGTTCCGGCTACGGCTCGACGGGCGCCGGAGGGACGGGCAGCACGGCGGTCGAGGGCAGGGAAGGCACGGCGGGCAGGCACGAGCGCCTGGCCGAGCCGACGAACGAAGGGGCATCGGTATGAAGCTGGTCACCGCCATCATCAAGCCGCACAAGCTCGACGAGGTGAAGGAGGCGCTGGAGGCCTTCGGCGTGCACGGTATTACCGTCAGCGAGGCCAGCGGCTACGGCCGCCAGCGGGGCCACAGCGAGGTCTACCGCGGCGCGGAATACACCGTGGACTTCGTGCCCAAGGTCAAGCTCGAGACGGTGGTCGACGACATCGACGCCGACAGTGTGCTGGACGTGATCGTCAAGGCCGCCCAGACCGGCCGGATCGGTGACGGCAAGGCGTGGATCGTCCCCGTCGAGAACGTCGTCCGGGTCCGCACCGGAGAGCGGGGCGTTGACGCCCTCTGAGCCGGCTCCCTGGCTGCCCAGCCCAATGTGTCAGAACGACCCCGGTGTATGCGCCGGAGTCGTTCTGACCGGTTGGGGGCACGCGATCGCCCGGACCGATCCGCAACGAGAGCAGGCGAGCGACTGATGGACGTGACCGCGTACCGGCTCGATCTCGCGGGCACGCGCACCTTCGCCGCGGCAGGTGCCGGGCCACAGCGCCGGGTCGCGATGGCCGAGTTCGGCCGGAGCTGGTTGCGCGACCGATGGCAGGAGGCTACGGAGGGCCGGCGGTATGACGGGGTCGCCCTCGCTGCGGTGGGAAGCCTGGCCCGCTCCGACGGCGGCCCGCTCAGCGACTACGACCTGGTGATCGTGCACAACGGCAGGTCACTGCCCCAGGCGGAGCTCACCTCGCTGGCCGACCGCCTGTGGTACCCCATCTGGGACGCCGGGGTGAAGCTCGACCACAGCGTACGCACGGTCAACCAGTGCCGTGCCGTGGCTGCCGACGACCTCTCTGCCGCGGTCGGCATGCTCGACATGGAGTGGCTTGACGGCGACATCGACGTGGTCAACGGCGTGCGCGCGACGGTTGGCCACGACTGGCGGGCCAACGCCCGCCGCCGGCTTCCGCAGCTGATCGAGGGCCTCGAGGCACGGCACCGCCGGCACGGAGACCTGGCCCACACGATCGAACCGGACCTCAAGGAGGCGCGCGGCGGCCTGCGGGACATGAGCGTCCTGCGGGCCCTCGCCGCCGCCTGGCTGGCCGACCGACCGCACGGCGCCGTCGACGCGGCGTACCAGCATCTGCTCGATGTGCGGGACGCGTTGCACGTGGTGACCGGCCGGGGCCGGGACCGGCTCGGCCGCGAAGACCACGACGCGGTGGCGGCGCTGCTGGGCTACGCCGATGCCGACGTCCTGCTGACCGCGGTATCGGGGTCCGCACGGACCATCGCCTATGCCTTGGACGGCACGGTACGCCGCGCCGCGCAGTCCCAGCGCGCCCGCAGCCTGCGGGTCGGTCCCCGCCGGCCGCAGCTCAACCCGCTCGGCTACGGCCTCTTCGAGCACGACGGGGAAGTCGTTCTCGGCGGCCGTGCCGATCCGGCGTCGGACCCGCTGCTGATCCTTCGCGCCGCGGTGGTCTCGGCGCGCAGCAACGTGCCGCTGGGTCCGACCACGCTGGCCAACCTGGCCGAGAACTCCGCCGCCTTGCCACAGCCATGGCCGCCGATGGCGCGCGCCTTGTTCGCCGACCTCCTCGCCGCCGGGCCGGGCCTGGTCAACGTGTGGGAGGGGCTGGACCTCGCCGGCGTCATCGAGCAGTGGATCCCCGAGTGGGCCGACGTGCGCTGCCGCCCGCAGCGCAACCCGGTCCACCGGCACACCGTCGACCGGCACCTCATCGAGACCGTCGTCGAGGCCACCTCGCTCGTCCGCGAGGTGGAGCGGCCGGATCTGCTGCTGCTCGCTGCGCTGCTGCACGACATCGGCAAGGTGGCCGGTGCCCACGACCACTCGCTGGTCGGCGCCCCGATTGCCGGGAAGGTCGTCGCGAGACTGGGCCTCGATCCAGACGAGGGGTCCCTGGTCGAGCTGTTGGTCCGCGAGCACCTGACGCTGATCGACCTGGCCACCCGGCGCGATGCGGGCGACCCGCAGACCGTGGAGGCCGTCGGTGTCGCGGTGCATCGCAGCCGGGAGACCCTCGAACTGCTCCAGGCCCTCACGCAGGCCGATGCGCGGGCGACCGGATCCACGGCCTGGACCGACTGGCGCGCTCAGCTCCTGGTCCGGCTCGTGACGGCAGTGCGTGCCCGGCTCGCCGTCGGGCCTGGTGCGGACCCCGCCGCGGCCGCCACTGCAGCGGGCGAACCCGTGGAAGCGGGTCCTCCCCGGGTCGCCCCCGACATCCTGGCCTCGGTGGTCGCGGGCGACCCCCGGGTCGTCGTCACCGTCCTCGGCGGAGTCCACCGGCTCGACGTCTACGACCGCGACCGGCTGGGGCTGTTCGCCGACACGGCAGGACTGCTGGCGGCGTCCGGACACGTCGTGCGCATCGCTGTCGTGCGCACGGTTGACGGCATCGCCGCCAACGAGTGGCAGGTGGAGTCGCCGGGCGGCGACGTCCCGGACGCGGCGGAGCTCGAGCGCGGTCTCAGGCGGCTGGCCCAGAACGACCGCGGCCCGCTGCATACCCTCGACCGGCGGCGAGCGTCGCTGAGTACGCCCAGCGGGCGGGCCACCTCCGGCGTGCCGGGGCAGGCCAGGGCGATGGTGGTGCCACACGCTTCGGATGACGCCACGGTCATCGAGGTGCGCGCACAGGACCGCCCCGGGCTGCTGCACGACATCGGCGTGACGTTCGCCAAGGCGGGCCTCAGCGTGCGCAGCGCCCACATCGCGACGTACGCCGGCCAGGCCTCCGACACCTTCTACGTCACCGAGTTCGGGGGCCGTCCGCTGCCCCCGGCGCGGGTGGCCCAGGCGGTCTCACTGGTCATCGACGCCTGCGACGGCATCCCTGCCCGAACTCGCAAACTCGGGTAGCGAGATAGCCTGGGCCGGTGTTCACGAGCCTCTCCGACCGGCTGACGGTCACCTTCAAGAACCTGCGCGGCAAGGGCCGGCTGTCCGAGTCCGACGTGAACGCGACGGTGCGTGACATCAGACTGGCCCTGCTCGAGGCGGACGTCGCGCTGCCCGTGGTGCGCGAGTTCACCGCCGCCGTCCGCGAGCGCGCGCTCGGTGCGGAGGTCAGCGGTGCACTGAACCCGGCCCAGCAGATCGTCAAGATCGTCAACGAGGAACTCGTCACCATCCTCGGGGGGCAGACCCGCCGGATCGAGCTGGCCAAGAACCCGCCGACAGTCATCATGCTCGCCGGTCTCCAAGGCTCCGGCAAGACAACGCTGGCCGGCAAGCTCGGCAAGTGGCTGGCCGACCAGGGGCACACGCCCCTGCTCGTCGCCGCCGACCTCCAGCGCCCCAACGCGGTCACCCAGCTGCAGGTCGTCGGAGAGCGGGCGGGCGTACCCGTGTTCGCACCCGAGCGGGGAAACGTCGCCGGCTACGACGCGGCCGTGCAGTCGCGCGACGGAACCCGCGGCTTCGGTGACCCGGTCGAGGTTTCCCGCCGCGGCATTGCCGAGGCGCGCGCCCGCCAGCATGACGTCGTCATCGTCGACACCGCAGGGCGGCTGGCGATCGACGAGGACCTGATGCAGCAGGCAGCCGACATCCGGTCTGCCGTCGCGCCGGACGAGGTGCTGTTCGTCATCGACGCGATGATCGGCCAGGCGGCGGTCGAGACCGCGCTGGCGTTCCAGGCCGGGGTCGACTTCACCGGCGTCGTCCTGTCCAAGCTGGACGGAGATGCCCGCGGCGGCGCCGCGCTGTCGGTCGCCAAGGTGACCGGCCGGCCGATCATGTTCGCGTCGACGGGGGAGAAGGTCGACGAGTTCGAGGTCTTCCATCCCGACCGGATGGCCTCGCGCATCCTGGACATGGGCGACGTCCTGACCCTGATCGAGCAGGCCGAGCGCGCGTTCGACCAGCGCGAGGCGCAGGAGATGACGCGCAAGTTCCTCGAGGACGAGGACTTCACGTTCGATGACTTCCTGCAGCAGATGGCGGCGATCAAGAAGATGGGCTCGCTGAAGGCGATGCTCGGGATGATGCCCGGAATGGGCCAGATGCGCGAGCAGCTGGACTCGATCGACGAGCGCGAGTTCGACCGGGTCGAGGCGATGGTGCAGTCGATGACGCCCTTCGAGCGCACGCACCCCAAGCTGATCAACGGCTCACGCCGTGCACGGATCGCCCGCGGCTCGGGGGTGACGACCTCGGAGATCAACGGGTTGCTCGAGCGCTTCACCCAGGCGCAGAAGATGATGCGGTCGATGCGGCGGGGCGGCGGCCCGGGGATACCGGGCATGCCTTCGATCCCGGGTATGGCGGCCGGCCGCAAGTCCGGCGGCCAGCCCAAGCGGATCAAGGGCAAGAGCGGCAACCCGGCCAAGCGCGCGGCCGAGGAGCAGGCGGCGCGGATCAAGGCTGCCTCCGCTCGGACGACCGCCGCCGCGAACGCCTTCGGGCTGCCCGGCGAGGACCCCGCCGAGAGCAACAGCGAGAGCAACGGGACGGTGTCGCCCGGGCCTGCGGACCTCGAACTCCCCAAGGGCTTCGAGAAGTTCCTCGGCCGCTGACCGGTGCTGCCGACCGCCCGCTCGCACCTCTCTCGCACCTCTCGATGACCCCGCGCGCGGCCGTAGAGTCGCGGCCATGACGGTGCCGGTGCTGCGTGTCGCAGGCACGGTGCTGGTCGGCCCGTCGGACGTCCGGGACCAGGTCTGGGTGGTCGGCGGCAAAGTGACGTTCACCGCGCCCCAGAACGCCGGCGAGGTGCAGACCGTCCGGGGTTGGGTCCTGCCCGGCCTGGTCGACGCGCACTGCCACGTGGGGCTGGCCGCCGAGGGCGCCGTCGACGCGCAGACCGCCCGCGAGCAGGCGATCGCCGACCGCGACACCGGAGCCCTGCTGCTTCGGGACGCGGGCTCGCCGGCCGACACCCGGTGGATCGACGACGAGGCCGACCTGCCCCGCCTGGTCCGCGCCGGACGGCACATCGCACGGACGCGGCGCTACCTGCGCAACTTCGCCCACGAGATCGAGCCGGAGGACCTGATCGCCTACGTCCGGCAGGAGGCGCGCCGCGGGGACGGGTGGGTCAAACTGGTCGGCGACTGGATCGACCGGGACGCCGGCGACCTGCTGCCGTCCTGGCCGGCGGAGGCGCTGCGCCCGGCCATCGAGGCCGCGCATGCCGAGGGCGCGCGCGTGACGGCGCACTGCTTCGGTGAGCAGTCGCTCCGCGACCTGGCCGCCGCCGGCGTGGACTGCATCGAACACGCCATCGGGCTGCGGCCGGACACCCTCGCCACGTTCGCCGCCCAAGGCATACCGATCGTGCCGACTCTGGTCAACATCGCGACCCTGGACCGTGTCGCCGCCGCAGCAGCCGACAAGTTCCCCCAATACGCCGCGCACCTGCGCGACCTCCAGGCGCGGCGCTACGACACGATCGGCGCGGCCCACGACGCCGGCATACCGATCTACCTGGGTACCGATGCCGGCGGGTCGCTGCCGCACGGTCTCCTTGCGGCGGAGGCCGTCGAGCTGGTCCGCGCAGGCCTGAGCGTCGAGGAGGTCCTCGACGCCGCCACCTGGGCGGCCCGGGCATGGTTGGGACGGCCGGGCCTGGACGAGGGAGCCAGCGCCGACCTCGTGGTCTACGCGGAGGACCCGCGCCGGGAGATCGGGGTGCTCGCCGCTCCCACCCACATCGTTCTGCGCGGCCGCCATGTCGCCTGAGGTGTCGCCTGAGATGTTGCCTGAGGCGTCCCGCGTGCACGGCCGGCGGGTGTGGATTCGCCCGGTGCACGCATCCGACATCCCGGTCTACCGCGTGGCGGTCGAGCAGTCGCGCGCCCGCCTGGAGCAGTGGAACCCGACCGACAGCGGTGAGCTCGCAGCCCAACTCGCCGCCCAGGGGCCGAACCGGCGCACCTACGTGATCCACGCCACGCAGGTGGAAGCCGAGCACGACATCGTGGGGCGGGTCAACGTGGTGGGTGTCGTCCGCGGCCGGTTCCAGTCCGCGTCGATCGGCTACGACGCCTACGACCCGTATGCCGGTCGCGGCCTATTCGCGGAGGGGCTGCGCCTGGTCGTGTCCTGCGTGCTGTCCGGCGCGACTGCCGACCCGCCGGGCATGGGTCTGCACCGGGTCGAGGCCAGCGTCCAGCCGGCGAACATCCGGTCCGCGGCGCTGCTGCGCTCGCTCGGTTTCCGGCAGGAGGGCCGCTCCCCGCGGATGCTCTGGCTGCCCGACGGCGCCGGCCGAGAGTACTGGCGGGACCACCTCCGCTTCGCCGTGACCCGTGAGGAATGGCCGGGGCGACCGTACGCCGAGCCGGTCCTCCCGAGGGTCGTCGCGCTCGTCAACGGGGGGCCGGGCTCGCGCAGGGAGGAGATCGGCGTCCAGCTGGCCCGGGAGCTCGGCGTACCGCTGCTCGGCAGCGACCTCCCGGAGCAGGCGATGTGGCGGACGCTGGCCCACTGCCCGGGCGGTGCAGTGGTCGAACGGTGGTTCCGCCCCGGCCAGGGCGGCGAGGTTCGGGCCGGCCTGGCCTGCGCGGGTCTCGACGCGGCGGCAGTCCCCGAGATCTGGTGCCCCGGGCGGGAGGACGGACCGCTCGGCATCGGCCCCCAGCACCGGTTCGAGACCACCGCTCCCGGGTCGAGAGCCGTGCTGGTCCGGCTCGCTCTCATCGTCGGATCCCGGGCGAGGTAAACGCGCGGCTGGGTTCCACATCGTGAACCATCGCCGGCCAAGTTGCGGGAACGGGCCCCGACGGATCTATTCCTACCTACTATATTGGCGTTGGGTGGAATAGCCGCCCGTCCCTATCGAGGAGTTCGCCGATGCCCCGTTCGCTCCCCCGCGCCGCCGCAGTCGCTGTCAGCGCTGTCGCCGTCACCGCGGGAGTCGCAGCTTGCGGCCCGTCGGATACCTCCGGCTCCGGCTCCGGTTCCTCGGTGGCCACGGTCAAGCTCGGGTTCTTCCCGAACGTCACCCACGCCACCCCGATTGTCGGGGTGCAGGAGGGATTGTTCGCCAAGCACCTCGGCGGGACCAAGCTCACCACCTCGCCGTTCAGCGCTGGGCCGGCCGCGATGGAGGCGCTCAAGTCCGGCGCGGTCGACGCCACATTCGTCGGTCCCGGGCCGGTGACCAACGGCTTCACCAACACCGGTGGCGCCATTCGCGTCATCGCCGGAGCCGCCTCCGGCGGCGCCGAGTTCGTCGTGAACTCCTCGATCAAGAGCGTCGCCGACCTGAAGGGCCAGAAGGTGGCCAGCCCACAGTTGGCCAACACCCAGGACATCGCGCTGCGCTACTACCTCAAGAGCAAGGGCCTGAAGACGGACCTGCAGGGCGGCGGGGACGTGAACATCGTCCCGACCGAGAACGCGACCGTTACCGACGCGTTCACCCAGAAGCTCATCGTCGGTGCGTGGGTCCCCGAGCCGTATGCCACCAAGCTGGTCCAGGCAGGCGGCCACGTGCTGGTCAACGAGGCCTCGTTGTGGCCCAAGGGCAAGTTCGCCACGACCGTACTCGCGGTACGGACCGACTTCATGGAGAAGCACCCGGACACGGTCAAGCAGTTGCTGCAGGGCGAGCTGGACGCGACGGCGTTCATCAAGAAGAGCCCCGCCAAGGCCCAGCAGGACGTCGCCGACCTGATCACCAAGCTGTCCGGCAAGGAGCTCAAGGTCTCGCTGGTGTCGGCGGCGTGGAAGAACCTCGACTTCACGGTCGACCCGGTGGGCGCATCGATCCGCACTGGAGCCGACCACTCGTTCGCCCTCGGTGTGCTGAAGCAGAAGCCTGACCTGGCAAAGATGATCGACGTTTCAGTGTTGAACTCGCTGCTGAAGGCAGCCGGCCAGCCGGAGGTGACCCCGTGAGCACCGTGACCCAGGCACCTACGCTGGTGTCGACCGGGGAGGCCGGCCGCGCGGCAATCGCGCTGAACGATGTGTCGAAGCGGTATTCCGGCGGCAACGGTGTCCTTGCGCTCGACGGCATCTCCCTGCAGGTGCGACCGGGGGAGTTCGTCTGTCTCGTCGGGGCGTCCGGCTGCGGCAAGTCGACCATGCTCAACATCATCAGCGACCTGGACCGCCCCACCTCCGGCACGGTGTCGGTCGACGGGCACGCCGCGCTGATGTTCCAAGAATCGGCGTTGTTCCCCTGGCTGTCCGCCCTGGACAACGTCGCTGCTCCACTGCGGCTCAAGGGCGTCGACCGCAAGGAGCGAGAGGCGCAGGCTATGGATTACGTCTCCGCCGTCCACCTCGCGGACTTCGCCGAGCGCCGTCCGCACGAGCTGTCCGGCGGTATGCGGCAGCGCGTCGCCATCGCCCGCACCTTGGCGACCCAGGCCCCGGTGCTGCTCATGGACGAGCCGTTCGGCGCCCTGGACGCGATGACCCGGGACCTGCTGCACGACGAGCTGGAGAACATCTGGGCCGCCCGCCACCTCTCGGTCCTGTTCGTCACCCACAACGTCCGCGAGGCGGTCCGCCTCGGCGACCGCGTCCTGTTGCTGTCCAGCCGGCCGGGCCGGGTGGTGCAGGAGTACGCCGTGGACGTGGAGCGGCCGCGCCGGATCGAAGACCCGGCCGTCTCCGCCCTGGCCGGGGAGATCACCAACGCGTTGCGCGCGGAGGTCGCTCGCCATGGCCATTGACATCACCAGGCCCGGCTCGACCGGTCGGCCGACGCCGGTCGGCCGGGCGGCCGCCGCGGCGGCCACCGAGCGGCAGCTCAGCGGCCTAGACGCCCTCGACACCTTCGCCGCTGGTCCGCGCAGGAGGCAGCTGCTCTGGGCCGCAGCGTGGCCCAAGGTCGCGGCCATCGCCCTCGCGGTCGCCCTGTGGCAGGCGATCGCGCTCAGCGGCTGGAAGGCCAGCTACCTGCTGCCCGGCCCGCTTCCGGTGTTCGGCGAGCTGCTCCACGCCATGGGGACGTCGTCGTACTGGCACGCCATCTCCGTCACGTTGCTCCGCGGCGTCGTCGGGTTCAGCGTCGCGGCGGTGATCGGCCTGGCCCTCGGTATCGTCGTTTCCCGCTCCACCCTGCTGCGGGCCGCGATCGGCTCGCTGATCACCGGGTTGCAGACGATGCCCTCGATCGCCTGGTTCCCCTTCGCGATCCTGCTGTTCCAGCTCACCGAGCAGGCGATCCTGTTCGTGATCCTCATCGGGGCCGTTCCCTCCATCGCCAACGGCGTCATCGGGGGAGTCGACTATGTGCCGCCGATCCTGGTACGAGCCGGCAAGAACATCGGCGCATCCGGATTCGCGTTGTACCGGCACGTGATCCTGCCGGCGGCCCTGCCCTCGATCGTGTCCGGGCTCAAGCAGGGATGGGCCTTCGCCTGGCGTTCTCTGCTGGCCGGCGAGCTGCTGGTGATCATCGCCTACCGCCCGAGTCTGGGCCAGTACCTCAGCCAGAGTCGGGAGCTGGGTGACACGACGTACATGATCGCCTTGATGATCACCATCCTGGCCGTCGGCATCCTGGTGGACGCGGTCTTCTCGAGCGTCGACAACGGCATCCGCCGGCGCCGTGGGGTCGGGGCCTCGTGACCGGCGCTACCTGACCGGCGCTACCTGACCGGCGCTACCTGACCGGCGCTACCTGACCGGCGCAGCTGAGCCGTTTCAGGTAGCGCCGAGGCTTCGTCTGCGAGCGCCGATCTGCCGGCAAACCCGCATGCGGGCGCCACGGATGGGCCACAATGCGAACCGTGAACATCTCGGCCAAGACGGACTACGCGATCCGTGCGTTGTTGATGCTGGCCGAGGCGCCGGGGCAGTCCATCTCGGTGGAGGCCCTCGCCCAGCGGCAGTCCCTGCCGCGCAAGTTTCTCGAGGCGATCTTCGCCGACCTCCGGCGCGGCCAGCTCGTGCAGAGCCGCAGGGGGGCGCACGGCGGCTACAGCCTGACCCGGCCCGCGGACCAGGTCATGCTCGGCGACATCTTCCGGGCCGTCGACGGCCCACTCGCGGAGGTGCGCGGGCTGCGACCCGACCAGACGACCTACGTCGGGGTCGCCGAGCACCTGCCAGTCATCTGGGTCGCGTTGCGCGCGAGCCTGCGCCGGGTGCTCGACGACACCACGCTCGCGCAACTACTCAGCGGGGAGCTGTCCGACCACGTCCAGTACCTCGCCCGCGACCCAGAGGCCTGGAAGAGCCGCTAGCCGGGCTTGCAGATTCGGGTGTGCGGGTGCACCGGCCACATCTGGCAGAATGGCTCCTCGTACCCGTGCGCCGCGGCCCCTCTCTCCGCGCTGCTCGTGTCCGTCGAGCCGGCCGAGGTCTGCACCCCACGCGGACCGCATCGATCGCTCACCACCATCAGAAACAGGAGACACCACACTCGTGGCCGTCAAGATTCGTCTGAAGCGCCTAGGCAAGATCCGGGCACCGCACTACCGCGTCGTCATCATGGACTCGCGCGCCAAGCGCGACGGGCGGGCGATCGAGGAGATCGGCAAGTACCACCCGACCCAGGAGCCTTCGCTGATCGAGATCGACTCCGAGCGCGCGCAGTACTGGCTCGGGGTGGGTGCGCAACCCAGTGAGCAGGTCGCCGTGCTGCTGAAGGTCACCGGTGACTGGCAGAAGTTCAAGGGCCTGCCCGGCGCCGAAGGCACCCTCCGGGTCGCCGAAGCGCGGGTGGACAAGCGCGCCGTGTTCGAGGCCGCGGCCCGGGCTACGGCCGACGAGCCCAAGGACGGTGCCACCACGGCCAAGAAGCGCGGTACGCCGAAGAAGGCCGCCAGCCCCGATGCGCCCGACCAGGCCGCGGCGCCGGAGTCGGCTCCGGCGGAGCCCGAGGTGGCTACGGTCGAGCCGGCGCCCGAGGTGGCTACGGTCGAGCCTGAGGCGGCTACGGTCGAGCCGGCGTCTGAGGCGGCTGCCGCCGAGCCTGAGGCGGCTACGGTCGAGCCGGCGTCTGAGGCGGCTGCCGCCGAGCCGGCGACACCCGAGCCGGCGACACCCGAGCAGGCGATGCAGGACCAGGCCATCACCGAGCACGCCGGCCTGTCCGCTCAGAACGCCGGCGCCGAAGTCACGCCCGCTACGGCCACCGTGGGCGACGGGGAACCCTCCAGCGGCGCCGAGGTCGACCAGACCGCCGTCCCGGCTGGCGGCGCGAAGTCCGAGTCCTGAGCGTGCTGGAAGAGGCGCTGGAGCACCTGGTCAAGGGCATCGTCGAGCACGACGAGGACGTGGTCGTCCGGCGTAAAGCGCTGCGCCGGGGCGACATCCTCGAAGTTCGAGTGCATCCCGACGACCTCGGCCGCGTGATCGGCCGGTCGGGTCGCACCGCGAGCGCGCTGCGTACCGTGCTCGATGCCCTGGCGGGCGGCGAGCAGGTGCGGGTGGACATCGTCGACACCGACCGGGTCCGCTGAGCGGCGCAGGAGCACTCATGCCGGCTGACGGCGTCGTCGTCGCTCGCATCGGCAAGGCCCACGGACTCCGCGGCGAGGTCACCGTGCAGGTCAGGACCGACGCGCCGGTGGAGCGCTTCGTGCCCGGAGCAGGCTTCGGCACCGAGCCGGCGCCGGGCCGGCCGTCTCCCGGCTCACTGGTCCTGCGCAGCGTCCGCGACCACAACGGGGTGCTGCTTCTCGGTTTCGAGGGCATCGCAGACCGGACTGCCGCCGAAAGCCTGCGCGGCGTGACGCTGACGGCCGACGCCGCCGAGGCCGTCGCCGAGCAGGACGCGTGGTACGAAGCGGACCTGGTCGGTCTGGCCGTCCTCACCACGGACGGTTCGAGGGTGGGAGAGGTGGCAGCGCTCGAGCAGCGCCCAGCGCAGGACCTCCTCGTGATCGCCCTCGCGGACGGCGGCCACGCGCGGGTCCCCTTCGTGCGGGATCTCGTGCCGGTGGTCGACGTCGACGGCGGCAGGGTCGTGATCGACCCTCCGCCGGGACTGCTGGAGCTGGAGCGGGACTGATGCGCCTCGACGTGGTAACGATCTTCCCGGCATACCTCGAGCCGCTCGGACTCTCCCTCATCGGCAAGGCCCGCGAGCAGCGGCTCCTCGACATTCACGTCCACGACTTGCGCGACTTCACCGACGACCGGCACCGCAGCGTCGACGACACGCCATACGGCGGGGGAGCCGGGATGGTGATGCGCCCCGAGCCGTGGGGCAGGGCCCTTGAGGCGGTATGCGCGGCCGGCCCCGTGGACGGCGCCCCCGCGCCGCTGCTGGTCGTTCCCAGTCCCGCCGGCGTGCCGTTCACCCAGAAGCTGGCCCGCGACCTGGTCACCCGCCCCTGGCTGGCCTTCGCCTGCGGGCGCTACGAGGGCATCGACGAGCGGGTGCTGATCGAGGCCCGCCGGCAGATGCCTGTGCTGGAGCTCTCGCTCGGGGACTTCGTCCTGAACGGCGGAGAGGTAGCGGTGCTCGCGGTCGTGGAGGCGGTCGCCCGGCTGCTGCCCGGGGTGGTCGGCAACGCCGGCTCGCTGGTCGAGGAGTCCCACGAGGACGGCCTGTTGGAATACCCCGTGTTCACCAAGCCTGCCTCGTGGCGAGGCCACGAGGTGCCTGAGGTGCTGCTGTCGGGGCACCACCAGCGCATCGTGCGGTGGCGTCGGGACGAGCGGCTCCGGCGTACGGCCCAGGTCCGGCCGGACCTGGTCGCCCGGCTGGACCCGGCGACGCTGGACGACGCCGACCGCGCGGTGCTCGCGGACTCGTTTCCGCCGGATACACCGCCTGTGGCAGACTGAACCCTCGCGCCCACCCGCCGATCGTCCGACGCCTGCGCCCCTGCCACAGGGGGAGTTCGGGCCGGACACGCCAGCCGGCACACGGCGCCTCATACAACTGCAGCTCCAACAGCCGTAGGTGACCTGTGGCACCGACGAGAAAGCGACACCCCCCATGCATCAGCTCGACGCTGTCGACCAGCCCAGCCTGCGCGACGACATCCCGGCTTTCCGCGCCGGTGACACGCTGAAGGTCCACGTCAAGGTGATCGAGGGGACTCGCGCGCGCGTGCAAGTATTCCAGGGCGTGGTGATTCGAAGGCACGGCGGCGGCATCGGCGAGACGTTCACCGTCCGCAAGGTCAGCTTCGGGGTCGGGGTCGAGCGCACCTTCCCGCTGCACACGCCGATCATCGACAAGATCGAGGTCGCGGTCCGCGGCGACGTGCGCCGGGCCAAGCTCTACTACCTGCGCGATCTTCGTGGGAAGGCCGCCAAGATCAAGGAGAAGCGCGAGCCCACTCCCGCTCGCTGAGCGGCTCGCCCGTTCTCCCGGGTCGGCGACGAGACCCCCCTCTCGGTCGTGACCTCGTGACCCGCCTTCCCCCCGTCCCGCCGATGCTTTTGCGTATCCGGGCGACTTCACTATCCCCGGGGTTACGCTCTGGCGCAATGAACCCCGGACCGCCGCCTGCAGCCGCCCGAATCCCTGCGGCGGGCCCGCGGACCGGCCCGGACCAGGCCCGTCGACGCCGCAGCAAGAGGCGCCGCAGCGGGAGCCGCCGAGTGCGGCGTGGCTGGTGGCTCCTCGGGGTGGCGCTGGTCGTCATGGTGCTCGTCCGCGGTTTCCTGGTCCAGTCCTTCTTCGTGCCGTCGAGCTCGATGGAGCCGACGTTGCACCCCGGAGACCGCATCGTGGTCGCCACTGTCGCGCCGGCGTCCGGCCTCCACCGCGGTGACCTCGTGGTCTTCGACGGCACGTCTGTCTTTGCGCGCAAGGCGGTCGACCCGGCGGCCTCGGGCACCCTCAGGCGCGCCCTGGCCTCACTCCAGGCGGCCTTGTCGCTGCCGACCGACGAATCGGACTACGTCAAGCGCGTGATCGGGTTGCCCGGTGATCGGGTGCGCTGTTGCGAGGAGTCTGGCCGCGTCCAGGTGAACGGCAGGTCGGTCGACGAGCCCTACGTCATGCCCGGTGACACACCGAGCGACGTCCGCTTCGACGTCACCGTCCCCAATGGCCGGGTGTGGGTGCTGGGCGACCATCGCAGCAGGTCCGCGGACTCCCGGTCACACCTCGGTGACCCGGGGGGCGGAATGGTGCCGGTCAGCGACCTGATCGGTCGGCCCATACTGGTGTACTGGCCGTTGCAGCACGCACGCTCGCTGGCGCGCCAGCCGACGTTGGCCGGACTTCCCAGGGGGGGCGATGAGTGAGGCACGATGAGCACCACACGATGAGTACAGCGGAGAGCGCAACCCCATGAGTACGACCGAGAGCGCGCCCGAGCGACCGCCGACCGTCGAGGCCGATCACGCTT
>JAABUS010000839.1_pt1 | contig 73082 bp, 39 predicted proteins | sample 5560161 | NCBI WGS metagenome assembly JAABUS01 (sample SAMN10711885, study PRJNA513376) | rock metagenome | isolation source: Antarctica rocks | place: Antarctica: Victoria Land, Trio Nunatak nord | collected 2016-01-04
CCAAAGCACAATACCCGCAAAATAAAACAAAACAGGTGGTGCAGTACCTGTGGAAACACGCACAACTTTACCAAATACAACTACGTATATCACTAAAGTGATCAAAGGCTGAAAGATCATCCACGCTGGTCCTAAAATAGTTTGCTGGTAGTTTAGTAAAAAATTTTTTCTTATCAGACTTGCCAGAAAATGACGGTACGACCAAAGGGTTTTGAAACTTTCATTCCAATAGCTGGTTTTAGAACCAATTGTCCAATCCCAGGTTATTTCACTTTTAACGGACATATTATTATGATAATGCATTAAGAAAACTTCCTTATTAATTCCAGGAAACTGATTTAAATCAGAAATCTTTTGTTAGTATTAAAAACAAACGTTTTTATAAGGGTAAAAGTATTTTTCGAAACCTATATGTTACTCTTCAATATCGGCCAGTTACTTACCTGTCTTTTACTTTATCAATTTATGCTTTTTTTTAAATAAACCGGTTTAAATAATTAAATAATTTTTTAGTATTAAATCAAAAAGGTTACTATCATCAGTAGTGTTTGCCCAGCAAATCTAAAACTTCTTCTTCTGTTTTCGCATGCAGTATTTTAGCGTCAGAAAGAGCTGGAAATATAGTTTCAAACTCTTTAAAGTAATGCTCTACTCCCCTTTTGGATAAAATAATATTTGTACCGCCAAAATAACTGGCAAGTGCAGCAGTGCCACCATGCACTGAAATAAAATGACTGCAATTGGAATATATCATCAATTGAAGGTGATTAAAGTTATTTACTTTCCCCTTGTGCTTACTATATAAATCATTCATCAGTATTACAGCGGGATACTTTTCTGTAATCCATTCAAACTCATTTAAGTCAAGTATTTCGCTATTATCTGAAACAATATTTGTTGTTGAAGGCCTGTTGTAGATAATTTGATATTTGTCTTTATAGACATCAAATATTTGAGTGAGCATGGGAATACCAAAAAAATTGAGAGGTGTACCATCCCACTCTATATTATATTTATTAGCTACAATTAATATTGGTTTATCATATACAAGCAAATCGTTTTTATAGTATTGCTTCAAAGGCACTTGCCACCATTTTTTATAACTAAACACGTTGGAATGGGTCATATTTGGTATTTCATAGTCCGCCTCATTATATTCCCAATCTCTTCTATCAAATTTTTCCTCATGATTTTTGCTGAAGAAGTATAATTCTTTAGTGCCCTTACTTGATATCGTCTGAGACAAAGTTCCATTTAAATAATGCCAATAGGCAAAAGGAAGAACAAAGGTCAGTTCCTGCTGAAACTCACCCTGGAAACTGATCTTCTTATAGCTTTTCTTCCGATAATAATCTTTGAAAAAATATTTTATCTGCACCAGCCTGCTATATTGATTGTCCCGGATAAACCACCTGTATTTTTGTTTCGTTAAAGGGAATCTTATCCTTGTAAGAAGGTTTAGAGATTTTAGTATTAACTTTTGCATACTCAGAAATTAACGCTCCTGCTCTTGTAAAAGATGCAATGATTTTAATTAGCCTTTTTAATATTACCCTTAAGGTTAAAGTATTCTATTTACAATTGTTACTGATTATTTTGCGACAATAATTTTTTAAGTTAAAACTATTTCACCTTTATTTGAGGCTATGCCTGCACTTCCCTGGTAGTCAAAATATTTCTTTAGTCTTAGTATCGGCTTCTCTATTAATTGCCACGAAAGCCAGGAAGTAAAAATCAATAAACAAGAATTTATCATAAGGATTATAGAGGCCTGGTATTGTGTTACAAAATGGAATGGAAGGTAGTTGTTTATCAAAAGAGCTAAACGAAATCCAACCCATGCTATGGGAAGATGATATAGGTAAATTCCATAACTGATTTTACCTAAGAAAAAAAGATACTTGTTGTTTAGAAATGCTGAAAAACTAAAACGATGCCTTCCTTTGTTCAAAACAATATAAGTAATCATCCATAATGCTATTATTGAATGAATTGTTCGTTGTGGAAAATATGGCCATCTGCCAGCGGGGATTTGTGTAAGCAGAATAATAAAACATAACACCGATAGAATACAAAGAGAATTATAAAGCCGGTTCAGCAGGTGATGCTTAAACAGTATAAACCAAGCCAATAATGCACCTAAGCCAAACGAATCAAAACAGGTATATGTAGGGAGGTATCCAAATTCAGGATCTTTTATCAAACATTGAGATAGTACACCAGTAATGATAAACAATAATATGCTATGAATTAAATATTTCCTGTTAACAAATAAAATTACAAATGGCCAAAATAAGTAAAACTGTTCCTCTACTGCTAAAGACCAAAAATGAGCGATAATACCCCCCCAATTCTTTGAATTGAAAATATGAAAATTTATTGTGTATGCGATACTATGAATAAACTCAGCTTTACCAAATTTTGCACCTAAAAAATTATGAAAAACAAGTATTAGAAAAACAAGCAAATAATAAACCGGGAAAATTCTAAGCGCCCTGCGGATATAAAAGTTCTTAAAAGTAAGGAGTTTATTATTATTTAGCCTTTCCGCTTCATTTCTATTTTCGAGTAATATTCTTGTAATAAGAAATCCGCTTAACGTAAAAAAAATGTTTACACCGATTGCACCATTCTCAAAAGTATTTATAAAATGATTAGCAGGTACCCAGTGATATATTATAACCAGTATCGCTGCTATAGCACGTAAACTATCAAGTTTCTTTATATGTTGCATATAGAGCTAAAGTAGGTTATAATGCAGAATTATTAAACGGAGATATCTTTTTCAAATTGTTTTTGTACTTTATTAAGTTGCAGTCCCTATAAAAATCACTGCTGTTAAGCAGTCAAAAATCAAAAGGACTGTTTTATGAGGTTGCAGTTGATTTGGAAAGAAAGATACGCCTGGCCGTTGCATTAGAAGCTGTCTAAAAATTTCAAGAGCCTTTACAGCGTGATCTCTGTGATGCCTCTTGGTGAACTTCGTGGTAAAAAAACGTAGCCGCAGAGAAAATGCAAGAGTTTTAGTCACAGAGTACACAGAGATGATAAAAGTAAATTACATTTTTAAATAATTTTAGACGGCTTCTTAGGAGCTTATTTGTGTATGATTCTTAGCGTTAATTTTTGCATCTCTTCTTTGTAAGATATCTCATAGTTGAATTTTACCCGCAGCAAGAAAAGCAGAAACAAAGAAGGCAGGTCTGAATTGCCCGGTACCGCTGCTGCCAGATCACACACCTCCCATTAACATAATTCTTACTGCGGCTTATAGACAATAAGCATCTGATAGAAAACAGGAATGAGTGTAACTTATACCAACTTTAAACTACCTGACAAATTACCTGATAATTACTTTCTAACCACGATTCTTTGAGTTAAAACTTCTTCACCACTGAACAAACGTATTAAATATAATCCATTTGCAAGACTGCTACCCGCGTCTAATGTTACGTTTTGGTATTCTCCCGCTTTCATTTCTCCTACAAAGAGAGTTCTTACGAGTTGGCCTTCTGCATTATACAACATAATAGTTGCTTTTCCCGACGTTGGTAAAGCAAAACTTACGGTAGCAGTTGAACTGACTGGATTTGGAAAAGTGTATAGTCCTGCCCTGGTTATTTGGTTGTTTTCTGCTTGTTCAGAAATTGGTCTGCCTGATGTAGTTACCTGGTATGCTCCAACATTAAATGTGCTCTTATTTACTATACTATTACCCCAAAAATCCCTGGTTCCTACATTAATTCCAGAGAGTTTGTTTAAATTTAAACCTTTATTAATTAAACCCGAAGTTGATTTAAGCTTATATCTTTCTATTCGGGTAATTTGAGTTGCATCTGAAAAAGTTACTCCTGTTGTGGTGTTTGCAAATTGAGGATCTGCCTGTATACCGCTTAAGCTTCCGTCACTAAATTTTTCCTGCCCGGCAGCAGTTCGCCATGAGGTCAGAGAAGAATAAGTTGCGCCTTTCCAGTAAATTTTAAAAGTGCTCCCCGACGACCAATAGTCATTTCCATTAAAGGTAAATCCACTCAATCCTGCACTTATAATCTCAACTCCCCCCGTTGTTTGAAAAATATTATTTCTGACGTTAATTCCGGAAAAACCTCCGCTTCTCACATAAAACCCTTTAGGATGTGCATATGCAATGGGAGTAAGATAAACTGTATTATTATAAATCTCAACGTTTTGAATTCCCAAAGTCGTCCCGGAAGACCAGAGATGAATTCCTCCATAATCATTTTTACGCCCGTCATTTTCGCTAATGTTATACCTAATTATAATATTTTTAACTATAGGTGCCCCGGAATACCTGGCAATAAGATATGCTGCACCATAATTATCGTGTGAGTAATTGTACTGCATGATCGAATTCGTACAACCATCCAGGTCATATCCTCCGCCGTCTTTACTGTTACCGGTTTTATTGTGATGGGATTCATTTTTTTGAATAGTAACATTATTAGATGCATAAGCCCAAATACCAACAGGTCCGCCATAAGTATTTGAATGCAACCACCCATTATTATAAGAACTGCAATATTCTATAACTGCTCCATCTACATTTCCAAGTACAATTCCGCTCCCTGTACTTCCGGTTGTATTTTCTGCAATACCTGAATTATTATAAACTTTATTATATCCTACATATATATTTTTATGTACAAAAGTTGTTTCTGCATAAAAATCAATACCTGCACTTCCATTGTCGTGAGACAAACTGTTTTTAATGGAGACGTCATTAAAACCGCTTGCCTTATTCCAGCTACCTACAGAAATACCAGCCTTTAGATATCCATATGCTTCAACATTTTCTATCCTAAGGTAAGAAAGAATAGTACTTGCTTTATCCATATAAATGTAAATTCCATTCGAGGTATTGGTTGTTCTGCCAGAACCTTTAAATATCAAATCCTTTATTTTAAAACCGGCTGCGTTGTATATAAATATTCCATACGCGGTACCACTGCTGATTGTCGCTTTACCTGTACCGTAAGAACCAATAACAATTGGCTTTGATGAAGAGCCAATATCGGAACTGCTAAAGCTTATGCTGCCTGAGAAAGTGCTTCCTCCCTGAAATAAAACTGTATCGCCATTAAAGTTTTTTGTGTTAACCTTAGAAATGGTTTGCCACGGACTACTTGTGGAGGTTCCGGAGTTGGAATTGGAACCACTAAGACTTACATAATAAGTGGCAGCATGTAAAACAGAAGGTAATAGATTGAAAACTAAAAGGAGCGAGGTAAGTAGTATTGTTTTCATATACAATGTTTAAAAATTATAAATGAACGAGGCTGTGGTGTTAAATCAGTTGTTGTATTACTAACTGATTAGTCTTTCTGAAATGGATATTGGGAAACTATGGCTTTCCGGAAAATTGGGATTCGTGGTAATGGGAGACTGATTAGTCTTTCTATAATGGATATTGGTAGACTATGGCTTTTCGAAATTGGATTTCTGGTAATTGGGGATAAATGATTTCTTTCAGGCCCAGGTGTTGCTTAAGAAATATTTCCGAGTAAGGTAAAGAATAAATTCAATATCTGCAATAGAAAGAGGTAAAAAAAGTTGAAAGAAGATGGCCGAAAATCTTATAATAAATATTACATAACATTCTCAACACTATCGTCGGAAGTGAAAATGAGCAAATAGCTCCGATTACCTTTGAGGTGACAAAACTTCAGGATAGGGGGAACTATTTATACGGCGCCCCTTGCAAGCGTACAAGGCTATGAGAAGGAGACCTTACCTGGACAGGAAAGGCGAAAACCACCTGTATTTTTGTTTTGTAAAAGGAAATCCGATCCACAAGACATAATAAGGCGAAGCGGAAAACCCGAACAAGCTTACAAAAGTAAGTAAGACTGAGGATAAATCAATAGCTATCGAGAGCTATCGAGCCTGATGAGGTTGGTGGTCTTCACCAACCAATCTCCCAAGCATTATAAGGGTCAAAAAATTCCATTCAGAACCTTCCCTTATGTATAAGCTATCAGAAGAATACTTATAATTATACTCTGCAGGAAAACGACACACAAGTGTCCTTCGGAACACTTAAACCAGCACGGAGGTTCTAAATGCTAAAGCAAAAGTGAGACAAAAACATAAAAAATTTATACAAAGAAAACCCGCTGAACAGTCCAATAAAAAGCAATTAAAGCAATTACTATAGAAAGAGGATAAACAACTTGTTTTCTATAATTAACCAGGTTTCCAAAAGGACGAACAATAAGTAAAAATACAGCGAGTATAACGGAGATCTGACCTAACTCAACACCTATATTGAAGGAAAGAATAGAAACAAGAAATTTATTTCTGGGCAGTCCTATTTCGTTTAATGAACTGGCGAAACCCATACCATGTATCAGACCAAACATAAAAACCAATAAAATACGCCAGGGTTTCAGCTCAGTTAACAATAAGTTTTCGACAGCTACAAATAAAATAGACAAGGCAATTATCGGCTCTACCACTGCACTTGGCGCAACAATTAAACTTTTCATACTTAATGCCAGTGTAATAGAATGAGCGACAGTAAAAGCTGTAGCCTGCCATAGTATGACTTTCATCTTATTACTTAGTAAACAGAGGCCGACTACAAATAATATATGATCAAACCCCTCAGGCAATATATGTGTATACCCTAATTTCAGATAAAACCATACAACATGATTTGTGGGCGCTTTTTCTAATGCATAGTTAATAGTATGTGCAAATACCGCTGGTGCAAGCAGCAGATATGATAAAAGAAAAATTGCAGATAAAACAATACATTTTTTTTCCTGCATTGCCGTTTACATATTTTGCATTGCATTTACTGTTTCTGCCTTCAATGCTGACCCGATATATGAGTTTGAGATGGCGGCTTCCTGCAGCATTGATCTGGCCATTTCCTTTTCACCTGATTTGTAATAAATTAATCCTGCCCTGCTTAATAATACCGGGTTTTTAGAATGTGTCTTCAACGCTGCTTTTATATATGGCAATGCTTTTTCATATTCCCCTTTGTTATAATAAACCCAGGCTACTGTTTCATTCACATCAATGTTATCCGGCCGGCGGTTATATTCGAGCATGGCGTGCTCGAGGGCTTTATCAACTTTGTTTACTTTAAGATAAGCATAAGCTAGTTCACGATCGGCGTAGTGGCCTATATTTGCATCTTTGTCCCCGGCTTGAGAGTCTGTTGACAGATCTTCTATTACCTTATTTGCAACTTCATCCGCTTTTTTGTTCTGTCCTGTTAAACGGTACAGATCAACTAATTCTTCTTTCATAGAATTATCAGTAATTAATGAATCCGCCTTTTCATAATATGCAATAGCTTTTTTATAATTATTAGCTGCCATAGCTACCCTTGCCAGGCCGGCTAACGCATAAGGATAATCCGGGCGCATACTTAGTGACATATTATATAAACCCTCTGCTGTTTTATAATCTCCCGTTTTTTCATACAGACTTCCAAGTTGCACTCTTGTCCATTCTGTGTGTTCATCGCCGGCTCCGCCGGCTTCCGCTGCCATTTTCATGGCATCGATTGCACTTTTATAATTGCCAAAAATTTCTCTAAGATAAGATACACGTGAGTACGAGGTTAAGTCAGGCCTGATGGACACCATCCGGTCGGCATTGGCTACCGCTGAGTCGTATTGGCCCATTTCAACATATCCGTCTACCATTAATCCATACACATATGCATTATATGGATTTACCTTTTGCGCCTTCTGCGCTGCTGCAAGACCTTCGGCAAAATGATGTTGCGAAAGATATAAAAGTGATTTATAAACCAGGGCATTGAAATTTAAAGAATCATTCTTTAAAATACTATTGACCGATTTCATTGCTGCCTGGTCATAATATATATAATTTCCTGTTTCACGGGCCTCCTGTATGTAAAGGGCTGCTAACCTGATAGTGGAATTCATGTCATTGGGATCCTGTTTTAAAGCTTCAAATAAAACATTTGCCCGGCTTTTAACCTCTTTCCATTCAGGTGTGTTCGCTGCTGCACCTTTTCTTGAAAGCAATGTATACACTCTGTCCTCTTTTTCTTTTTCTTTTCTGTTATAGTTAAATATAATTCCTATAACTGCCACTGCAAATACAATAAGACAAACAAGATAGATTTGGCTTTTTTTCATTATCAGAAACTTTTAATTTTAGATAAAAGGTTTATAAAATACTTCTTATTTCTGTTTTAAACATAAAATATAAGGAACTTTCTAAATATGGCAAAGAGAAGTTTTTTGATTAAGCTAATATTTTCTCTGTAAAAAGGATACCCATGCATCATCTTACTAAAATTCATTTACGAATTTTTTGAAGTTTCAGCTTTAGAGGTAAGGAGTTCTGAATTTATAAAACTTTAAAATTATAAAAAAACAGAGAATTTGCTCATATCAATAATAAATAAAAAAATAACCCGGTCATTAAAACAACCGGGTTATACAAGAATACGTCAAAAACCTTATATCTCTGTAGTTATTGTTTTACAATTTTCTTTGTTTCAACTCTAACTCCATTACTTTCTGCTATTAAGAAATAAGATCCTCTATTGAAGCGGGAAATATTGAATTCACCGACTCCGTTTACTATTATTTGCGAAGCCATTTTTCTGCCTCCGGCATCATACAAATGTACACTTAAGGGACTTTGTGTTGTATACACTTTAATGAAATTTGAAGCAGGGTTAGGCGTTACGGTAATGAGAGTTTCAGATTTAAACTTCACTAACCTTATTACTGAGTAGGTAGACCTGCCATCTTTATCAACCTGTTTGATACGATAGAAGTTGTTTTTCTTCATTGAAGGATTTACATCGGTAAATTCATAAGTATTACTGCCATCTCCGCTGCTTCTTGACATAACAGTTCCGACTTTTGTAAATTTAGTTCCGTCAAGGCTTTGTTCAACATCGTAGTGATCTGTATTAAGTTCATTTGATACATGCCACCTCAGTTGTACGGTCTGGCTAACTTTCTGTGCAACAAAACTAACCATATCAATAGGAAGCACCACTTCTGTACCTTTATATTCTGGTCCTATAAAACCTCTCCATGGAGCTTGAAGATAAGGCATGCACGCCCTGAAAGTTGTATCATTATTAGTTACTCCAGCATTAAAACCAAGAACATTTTGCAATTGCTTGGTTACCGGACTCGGACTTGTCTGGGGATTGTAATCATCATACCACAAACCAATGGCAGCAAGCGCCACACCTGATACAGCCTGCAGTTCAATAGTAGTTACATCATCTTCAAGTCTTCTTCCATTAGGAAAGCCATCCATATTTGGAATAAACTGAAGCGCTGCAGATTTATTATAAGCAGGATCAGTAAGACCTAAAACTGCTGCCTGAACAATACCAAGCGAACTGAATTTAGGATCATTTCTTGGTGTTACCGGTACAGCCATATTAAGTCTAAGCATATCACCGAGAGTCGGAAGAAAATTATTGATAAAAGGTTTACCTGCAGCAAGAGGATTACCATTTTTACCTGTAGCAAGCTGATAAGGTATTACGTTTGGAACGCCAGTAAAAAATATAGGAAGGAGATCTACTGCACGCGGGCTGGAGTCATTAGGCAGCAGAATAGTACCATATAATGCATCATCAAGAGCAGTCCCTTTAACTGCGGGAGAACCTTTAAGAGGATACAAGCCGGGCATACCATTTCTAAAATCATAGGCACCTAAAGATTTTGTCTGAATGCGTAATGCAGATAAGCCGGGAACGGCAGTGCCAAATTGTGAATCGTCCATGTACAATGCCAACTCAGGATTATTAAAGAATTTAGCATTTACAGTGTCCCCGGACGGGTTTAAGGCATTCCACTTATCTTTCTGGCCGATTGGTATAATCGCTTCATTAGTAAGTGGCATACCCAAACGTGAAACCTGTACAAAGCTGCCTGAACCAACAGGAGTTGCACTTACAGTATCGAAAGTAGTCACCGCCTGGCGACTTGCATTAGCCCAAACGCCAATTACAAAATCAGCATCTAAGATACTGGTGGCCATAGCGGTTGTTTTACCTGCTTTTTGCAATGTTGCTATCGGCACCTGAATAACAATAGAGTGAACATTAAATTTAGCAAGACCATCTCTGCCGGGATTTCTAAAATTACCGACATCAAAAGCGCCGCCTAAGTCAACGAAAAAAGGATCATCCCTGGGGCCACAAAATACAGTTTCACCTGTAGTGGCCGGCTTTATGGCTGAAGTAGCGAGGGCTGCGTAATTTGGAGCACCTAACCCGACCGTAGCGTTTGAAATTGATCTTGGCCCGATGTTATTAGGAGGCACTATTCCACTACCGTTTATTATAGTGGCGAAAGTAGCACCGCCATCTATACTGCGTTGTAATGTATAAGTGGTTTTTAAGTTCTGCTTTCCCAACCTGATATTAAAAAATGTAGTTGGATCCTGGTTTGTACTTTTAAATGTAAAACGGTAAATAATTTCGTCTCCGGGTTTAGAAGCATCATTATCTACATGTATTTCATACCTTACGTCTGTTCCGAAGTTATAATAATTCGGGCCTCCGGCAGGATGTTCAAAAGGGATATAGTTAGCTACAAGAACGACCTGGGTTGTATCACAGGGACTCCTGAAAGCATATACATCTGTGTTGTCAGCTAAAGGATCATTGGCAATCAGCGGCGCTTCTCTATGAGATGAAGCTAAGATATTGGTTTGATTAAGGACTAAACAAACCAATACGGCTGAAAAGAGGTTTAAAAGTTTTTTCATAAAATTTCTTTTGTTGATTTGTTAGAACCTTGGTTTAATAGTATGATCGAATCCTCTCCATGGAACTTGTACATAAGGGAAGGATGCTTTAAATGTTGTATCGTTCGTTGTTACGCCCGCATTAAACCCTAGCACACTTGTTAACTGTGGAGTTACAGGGCTCGCAGTTGTGTCCTGAGGGTTGTAGTCATCGTACCATAAACCTATGGCTGCAAGTGCAACGCCTGATACCGCCTGCAGTTCTATTGTTGTTACATCGTCTTCAAGTCTTCTTCCATTAGGGAATCCATCCATATTAGGAATAAACTTCAATACTGTGTCAGTATTAAACCTTTTATCAGTTAATCCTAAAACAGCGGCCTGGATAATGCCAAGCGAACTAAAATCAGCACTAGTCCTGGATGTAACTGGCACTGCCATATTCAGGCGCAACATATCGCCAAATGTAGGCAGCCAATTATTAATGAAAGGTTTTCCTGCTGCAAGAGGATTTCCATTTTTACCGGTAGCCAGTTGATAAGGCCTCATGTTTGGCACACCGGTATAAAACACCGGAAGCAGATCTACTGCCCTCGGGCTTTTATTATCGGGAAGTAAAAAGTCACTGAATGCTTCAAGAGCAGTTCCCTTAACGGCAGGAGTACCTTTAAGAGAGTATAAGCCAGGCATACCATTTCTAAAATCATAAGCTCCTAATGACCTTGATTGTATCCGCAGCGCATTTAAAGCCGGTACCGCCCTGCCATACTTCAAAGTATCCATGTATAGAGCTAACTCAGGGTTTTTAAACAGCGAATCATAAGCCATATCGTGATTACCATAAGGAGTTAATGTATTCCATTTATCCTTAAAACCTATGGGTATAATGGCTTCATTGGTGAGTGGCATACCAAGACGTGAGACTTGTACCCAATTACCTGAATAATTTTTTGTACCCTCTGCTGTGACGGTTTTGATTTGCTGGCGGCTTGCGCTTGCCCATACACCAATTACAAAATCCCCGTCTAATATACTTGTAGCCTCTGTAGCCGGTTTACCATCTTTTTGCAGCAAATTAATTGGGATCTGTAATACAATGCTGTGAACATTAAAACGGGCAAGTTTATCTTTAGGTGGATTCGTAGTATTGCCCTCAGGTCTTACATTACCAAGATCCATAATGCCGGCAAGGTCAACAAAGAACGGATCATCTGCCTGTCCGCAAAATATCTTTTCTGCATTTGGAAGAGTAACTGTAGCACTTTTGATTAATGCATCATAGGTAGTTCCTAATCCAACAGTTTTATCTTCTATAGATCGTGGGCCAATATTTGGCGGAGGTACTATACCAACACCGCTGTCTATAATAGCTGTAAAGGGGCCTCCATTTATACTTTTCTCACACATATATGTCGTTTTCAAATTTTGCTTGCCAAGACGTATATTGAAAAAAGTAGTGGAATCCTCATTGGACTGGCTAAACGTAAAACGGTAAGTTATATCATCACCAGGAGTATTTGCTTTGTTTTTAATATGAATTTCATACCTGATGTGTGGACCGAAGTTGTAAAAGTTTGGTCCTCCTTCGGGCAATTCCAAAGGAATGTAGTCTGCGATAATAGTTACTTTGGTGGGGTCGTTAGGACTTCGAAAAGCATACACATCTGTGTTATCTGCTAACGGGTCATGGGTAATTAAAGGGGCTTCACGATGGGAGGACGCACTTACCTTCAGGGTAAGAAACACAATTAATGGCAAGGTCAGGCAAAGCCTCCAACCTCCTAATTGTATAGGTTTTTTTCGCATAAATAATGGGATTTTTGTTTAAAAATGTTGTTACATAGAACCTGGAAATCCAGTTGGAAAATACGAGAGGTACTTTCAAATAGTTTTCAAAAGTAGGTAATTATTTTAACTTTTTTAAAATTTCCTATAACTTATTATTAACGATAAAAATAAAGGCAGAAAAAAAATTGATTTTGATAAGTGTAGAAGATATTCGAATAATAAGATATAAAAGTTGTATTAATATCTATAAAAAATTTAATACTTTAGAAAATAAAAGGAGCAGCCTAAATGGAGAAGGGAAAATTTTAAATATAATATTGACGGATTATAACTAAGATAGATCTTCGATTAATGTAGAAAATATTTATATAATCAGGTTGGAAAAGTTGCGTTAATATTAAAAAAAATATTTTGACAAATAAAAGGAGCAGCCTAAATGGAGAAGGGAAAATTTGAAATATAATATTGATGGATTATAACTCTATGTGCTGAAACCTAAGTTCTTATATTATTGAGGAACTACCTAACAGTATTGATTTCATCTAATAACCGGCTCGCTGCAGTATCTCCTGCAAGGGTTGCCTCCATCAGCAGTTTTGCACCCTTTCTAAGATTTTTGCCAAATCTGCAAGGTTCGTAATAGTTGTTTTGTTGTAACATCTCTTTATCTTCTGCATATGAATATAAAAAACCCAGCGTTCTTTTTGCAGGGACATAATTTTTATCTGCTGCTTTTTTTAAAAGGTTAAAAGCTTCGGTGCAGGTAATATTATTATTTAAATTCTGCAGAGCAAGTTTTCCATATACATACATTGCTTCCGACACTTGCTCTTTGGCTAAACTATTATATATTATAAGTGCTTCTACAGTCTTTCCATTACTTAAGAAATATCCTGCATTTTTCAATTGTTGGGTTATCGCTTCGTATTCGTGTTTTGAAAAATCAAAATCTTTGTTTCTTTTTACCCATTCATCTGATTTCATTACATCCCGCTTACGTAACCATCCCTTTTGGGTGACTCTTTGATCTGTTATCTGTGAATAAAGGAACCCGTTCTTCTCATCGAAAGCTTTAACGGTTTCATTACCGGGAATGGCAAAAGAATTAGTTCTTGTATTTTCATCAGCATCTTTATACAAATAAGCACGAGGAGCAATTATTTTATATTCACTAACAGCACGTCTTTGTTGTAATGATGTTATGTTGCTATTTTGGTTATTAATTAAAACATATACAATTGCACTCACAGCTATTAACACAGCCAAAGCCAGGATAATACTTTTTTTATAAAAAGGATCTTGTTTCTGAGTTGGTTTATTAGAAATTGTTCTTTCATCCAATACCGCGCTATTTGTATTTATTTCTGAGTTTACCTGTGTCTTTGAGCCGGAAGTTGAAGATGATTGTTGATAGAGTAATTGCTGCTGCAATTGTTCTTTTTCCCTGCGAAGTTTCTTGTTTTCGTGTTCTAAGATACTGACAGTTTCATTACTTAACCGACTGTTATTACCTTGTTGTAACGTATGCTCCCAGATATATTTATGTAAAGCAATCCCATTTTCAAAACGATCTTCCGTCTTTTTCTCAAGACATTTATACATCATATTTGTTAGCCAGTCAGGCACCTGCATTTCTTCTTTTTTCTTTTGATTACTCCAGGTATCGGGCAGTGCCTGCTGGCGTAAAGTCAAAACATCTGGCGGAAGGGTTTCAATATGAGCAAGCATCACCTTGTTTCTTGCTGTTTCACCTTTATCGTTTAATGGAAAGGGCACTTGACCTGCAAGCAATTCAAAGAGTATAACGCCAAAACTATATACATCAGTCTGAAAAAGCATTTGCCCTTCATTTTGTTCCGGAGCCATAAATTCAATAGCGCCTGCATGGCGGATGCTTGTACGTCTTTGCTCATCCGACATTACAGAAAGGCCAAAATCAAGTAAAACATAATTACCTGTGCTGACATTGTACTTTACATTATTGCTTTTAATATCACCATGCCTTACATCTGCTTTATGACAATGAGCTAAAGCGCATGATAAGTGATCTGCAACTTTAAGAGTTTCCTTTACAGTAAAAACAGCTTCATGAGGCGCCTTTAATAATTCTTCCAGATCCGGTCCCTCTATAAATTCCATTTCTATATAAGGGAAGTTGCCGGAGTCAGTTATACCGTAGCTAAGTATTTTAACTACATTAGGGTTTGGTTCTTCATTTACTTTTTTGAGCTTTTGAACTTCATTTTGAAAAGCAGTAAAATTTTTATCACTGGCGCTCTCACTATAAATAGGTGTTGGCAATAACTTTATAGCAGTAATAATTTCTCCGATCCGCCGTCCTTTATACACGGAGCCCTGTCCGCCGGTTTTCAAAGCACCCAAATTTTCCAATCCTTCCGCTATTGTAAAAACCTTGGCCATTTTTATTTTTAAATTACTAAGAATCGGTTTAAGATTGAATCGAGCTTCTTTTGATTTTTTGTTCTAATACTTTAAATAAACAAAATTGTTTAACGGAAATCAGCAAGTTTTATTTCCACCATTTTTTTCTATAATAATATTAATTAGAATAGAAAACGTATCTTAAATTTGTATTGCAATTTACAAATTTTAAATTTAGATATAAAAATGACACAAAATATTGTCAAAAACTATCAATCTCTTGTAAAGCAACTACCTAAATTGATTGAGGTTAGTGGTTACAGAAGTGATTTTATTGCAAAGAAAATTGGTTTAAAACCTGCAAATTTTTCAATCAAAAAACAACGTGGTAACTGGTCAATAGATGAAGTTGAAAAATTACTGCAGGTAATAAGTAATGAAGAAGTAGAAAATTATTTAATGATTGAACTTATGCGTAGCAGAAAAGACGATGAAGAACTATCTTATGAAGAATATAAGAAAGAGATATCGTCATGGAAGTAATCATTAAGAAAAGCTATTTAAAGGTTTTGAAAAAAGTTCCTAAAGCGATTTTTTCAGCCTCTAATACTGTTATTGATAAACTAAAATCTTCGAGCTCACTTGAAAACAGTGGTCTTGGTTATATAAAAATGGAAGGTCAAAAGAAAGGCGAAAATTATTACCGCGTACGAAATTGGCGACTGGCGTATCGGTTTACAGTATTTGAAACCTCAAATTGTTGTTTTTACAATACTGCATCGTGGAACAATTTATAAGAAATTTCCGCCGCAATGAAGAAACTAAACGAAGAAATATTCTTTTAAAGTTAATTACCCTCAACCCAACTACTTAAATTGTTGCTGCTTAGTATACTTTAATATCAGTCTTGAAATTTTCAACTTCTTTGCGCTTCTTTCTGTCTTTGTGCCTTCGTGACAGGAAAAGTACTCCTTATTCATTTAATAGCTGAAGGTCTTTTTTTCGCAACCACCCTTTTGAGCTCTGGCCCAGCTGATTTGTAAATACGACATATATAAAATCATCTTGTTCATCTAACGCGTTTAGAATAGCATTATTTGAAGGCACAACGAATGCATTTCTACGGGTATTTTCATCAGGATTATTATAAAAATATGCTTTCGATGTTACCATATATTGATGTGGGGCTTTCGCCGCCGTTTCTAAAGTCTCCTGTTTTGTCTGTTGACTATCTTTAGGAATGCTATTGTCAGCAGTTTCACTTGCCATGACCTGTTTATTAAATTTGTCAATTGAGTCATTTGCGTTACCCAAAGCTTTTTTTTGTATTTCTTTTTTTACCGGCGGATTTTCTTTCTTTTCATCAACTTTTTTTACCGGTAGATTATTTGTGATAGTTGTTGTATCTGAAGAATTTTGATTCCTGCCCGATAGATACTTTATCTCCGGCTTTTTATTTTGCAATACATTATACGCCGAAAACACTGCGAGGCCAATTGTAAGAAGAATCAGGGCAGTGAAAGCAGTTTTAGAAACACCTTTTTTTACCGGTACGTATGATTTTAGTTTTGCTGTTTCATCAAAAAATCCGGCTTCGCTGTTTTTATTATTTAAGGCGGCTTTTAGCTCATCAACTTCCCTTTCTTTAATACCCAGTTGCTCCTTGTACTGTAATACCTGCTGTTGAAGGAAGTCTTTTTCGCGCACGAATTTTTCCTGATCCTCTTTAACAGGATTCAAATGTTGTGGCTGCATTTGTTCTAAAACCTGAATAGCGTTAAATATAATATTCTCATGCAGATCCATTCCATTGCTAAAGCGATTTTCCGGTTTCTTCTTAAGACATTTATATATTACAGTTACCAGCCAATTGGGTATATTCATTTCCCTTGCTCTTTTATCAATGGGCCAGGTGAGGGGTAAAGCTTCTTTCCGTAAAGAAACAACATCAGGTGGCAATGTATCCATGTGAGCCAGCCGTATGTTGTTTCGCGCAGTTTCTCCTTTATCCTGCAAAGGAAAAGGCACTTTGCCTGCAAGTAATTCAAACAATATAATTCCGAAGCTGTATACATCTGTCTGAAAAAGCATTTGCCCTTCATTTTGCTCAGGAGCCATAAACTCTACAGCCCCTGCCTGACGCAAACTTGTCCGTCTTTGTTCATCTGACATTACAGCAAGACCAAAATCTAATAATACATAGTTACCGGTATGAACATTAAACTTGACATTATTGCTTTTGATGTCACCGTGTTTTACATCAAGGCTGTGACAATGGGCTAAAGCATTTGATAATTGTTCGGCAACTTTTATAACTTCTTTTATGGTAAAAACACGGTCATGCGGAGGCTTTAATAATTCTTCGAGGTCAGGACCTTCGATGTATTCCATTTCAATGAAAGGAAAATTTCCTGTTTCTGAAAGTCCTGAACTTAAAATCTTTACTACGTTTGGATTGGGCTTTTCATTAACCCTTTTTAGCTTCTGTACCTCGTTTTTAAAATCCCTGAAATTTTTATCCTCCTCGTTTTCACTATAAATCGGCGTCGGCAGTAACTTCACAGCCGTAATGATCTCTCCGATGCGCCGTCCTTTGTATACAGAACCCTGGCCACCAGTTTTCATAGCGCCCATATTTTCTAAACCTTGTGTTATTGTAAAAACCTTTGCCATAAAAAAACCCTCCTAAATCCTCCCGGAAGGGAGAACTTAAAACTCCATCCTTTTTGAATTTATTTTATACATGCTAGTGTCCACATTTTAAAGCAACAAAAAAATCCGTAAGGTTATTTTGTTTTTTGTTTGTCTAAGCCCCTTTAGGGTTTGGGGTATTCGTGAATTCAAGTAATGCAGATTCTCCTAAAATTACCTGGTCACCTTCCTGTAACCGATGGCCTATTTGTGTTGTCTGCAATTTCACCGGAGCGCCTCCTTCTGTTCTCACTTTCATTTTATTATGGGGCGGTATTCCACCTTCATCAGCAAATATATAAAAAGCCCCTGCTTCTGCATCCCATTCTATATGCGCATGCTCGCGGCTAACCGACCTGTTGCTTTCATGCCTGCTGGCACCAGGGAAAGCAATAAAATTTTCCCGGTAAAAACCCTCTGCAGTCTGCGCTTTTCCTTCACGCCCAATATTTATTTTACCAATTGTGGAAGTAATGGTATAAACGGGTTTTTCTGCTTCACCAATTAAAACTCTTATATAGGCCGTTGAGGCAGCATGTATTTTTGGTTTTTTCTTTGTTGAAATAAATAATGCAGCATCTACGTTTTGTGCTTTAGTTGCCTCAGGTGGCGGGGCATCAACAAATGAATTTTGCAGGCTCCACGTTTCAGGAAGGTCAATTGCATAATCATCAGCTATCTTTTGCACTTCTTCCTCTTTAAAACGGTTTTCTTCATCTGCATAAATTGCAGCCTCATATAAATGCTTATCTTCCCGCTTACAGGTTATGTACAGGTACAATGCCCGGATGTTGCTTCCTTCCCCGCCTTCAGCTTTCTGCAACTGGTCTTTTATAAACTGAAGCAATGCTCCGCGAATTCCTTTTATATCCTGGGGACGGCTTTTTAGAAAATCAAACATTGTGTTTGTTTGTATTAATATAATTAGTTTTTATTTGAACTTGCCAAATTTTAGAAAAGATACTATAAAATAACGTTCATATTATAGGAACAAAAACAATAGAAATGTAAAACTGATAAATATCAATTAAAAACAAGGCCAAACTCTGCATGAATATTTGATTAAGAAAAGTTTTATATTTGAGATATTATGTGGAAAGATTTTATTCTATCAGATACGCAAGTGCTTCTTGGCAAACCAATTATCAAGGGGACCAGAATTTCTGTCGAACTGATTTTAGAACTTTTTGCTTCCGGATGGACAGAAAAACAAATTCTCGAAAGTTATCCAAATTTATCTGAAGATTCATTAAGGGCAGTTTTTTCTTATTTAAAAGATTGCATTCAACAAGAATTATATTTTCCAATACCCGCTTCTGCATAATATGTTTTTAGCAAATGAAAATTTTCCAAGGCCAGGTATAGTTCTATTAAGAGAGTCTAATTTCGTAGTTAAAAGCATACAGGAAGAATTTCCAGGTATACGTGGCAGAGTTACAAAAGCGGCTTACTTTGTTGTTACATCAATGAGGTACTACCGCCTCTCTTCTCACCGGATATTCCCTAAGTATTTTCGGGTGATATTCGACCATTCTTTACTTAAAATTTTCATGAAGCAAACTTCAATTTGTAAAATAAAGTTACATAAATTATGATGATTACTTGATAGCATTCACCCATTCCATTGTTTTCATGTTTATTTCACAAAACTCTTCTTATTGCAAATTCATTTCTTTAAAATTTCTCTCAAATTTATCTTTGTAAATTGTGGTTTTCCATTCGTTTAAATAGTTATATAAATTAAGTTTAAATTTTTCATAGTTTTTATAATCATTCCTATTAATTGCGGTAGATGAAAATGCTTTATGCAAAGAAAGAATAGTATTTATTACAATTTTAATAATTAGTGGCTGATTGAATGAAATCCCTTCAATTATATTCAATAATATTCCTTGATTAGCTTCATCGATTTTTTTGCTATCTCCACTTTTCATAGCCCTATATTGCGCATACAATTGAAGTATTACAGCATTTTTTAGGCTTAATTCATTCTTCAGAAAAAACATTTTGCAAAAAAGGAAGTACCAATAAATTTCAATATCAAGATTTTTAATTTTTATTGCCATTACTTGTTCAATATTAGTTTGCAAATCCGTATCTGCTGCTTCATCCTTTATTGCTTTAAATACTTTACTCGCACCACTCGTTGAAATTTCTTGACCTAAAACTTCAATTGAAGTTGTTTGGCAATTTTTAGTAAATAATTCTTGTAACAAATTTTCAAGTTCTTTGTTTTCATGTAAATTTATTGAAGTAAGAATTTCTGCTCTTTTAGTTTCTTCTATTATTATTGATTCCCAAAATTCGCAATGCTTGTATGTTGTAAAAAATTGTATTTCGTGCCAAGTAATTTTTCCTTTTTCAATGCGAGTTTCAACTTCTTGACGCATAAATTGAATTTCATCAATTATTTCTGAGTAATAAGCATAATAGTTACAAACTTTATATAAGTTACTAAGTTCAATTTCATTCACTATTAAAGTATCAATCCCGTTAATAAAGCTATGTCTATTCGCACTACTTGCCTCCATAAACAATATTTTATCAAAAACTTCATTAAATTTTACCACTTCTCCTTTAATATAGATTCCTAAAAGCCGGTATAAGGCAGGTAAAAAATCTTTTGCTTTAAGAAAATAGATAGTTGCAGTATCAATATTATTGTTAAGCATAAAAATCTGTCCTGCATAATAATAATCCTCAATGCTTAATTCTGTATCTATTTCTAATAGCTCAATTGCAGATTCAATTATTGAAGTAAATGGTTCTATAAAATCCTGAGCAGACTTTATAAAATAAAATTTGTCCTGCAAATCAAGTTTAAGTTCATTATCGTAATAATTGAGTGTTTTATCATAAATAGTATGGCTCTCAAAGCAGTTCCCCATATAATATTCAATCAAAGCTCTGCTCTGCCAGTACTTCCGCGGATTTATAAGTAAATAGTTATTTATGTGGATAAAATCTAAATATAGCTGCCATTCCCTGCAATGTTTTTGATTTTTAATTACTGTTTCTAAAAATGGCATTAACCCTTGAGATTTGGCTATATTTGTAAGCAATTTTTTAACTATAAATGGAGCAGGATATTTATTAAATGCAGATAAAAGCTGGTCAGTGTCATAACCGAGATGGGTAGCTCTTTTTAAATAAGGAACTGCGAGAATTGCTTCATTCATAACATCATAGTAACAATACAAACCGAAGTAAGCGTAATCAAAGTTTTCATCTAATTGTATTCCAATAGTAAAATGTTCTAGTGCTTTTTCATACCTATTTATTGCGAAGTAAGCAAAGCCGATGCTGGTATGAAAAAGTGGATCATTCTTTTTTAGCTTTATTGCTTGTGCGTAATCTATGATAGCTTTATCATATTCTTGTTGTTTTTCCCACATAATAGCCCTATTGTGATACCCTCCTGCTTCCAATGGATTTAATTGAATAGCTTTTGTAAAATCTTCAATGGCATTATTATATTGCTGTAGAAAGTTAAATGAAGCTCCTCTGTTAATGTACGGTGCTGGATTCATAGGTTCAAGTTGAATAGCCTTTGTAGCATCTTCTATAGCTTTAGAGTACTCACGTTTGTAGTGCCATACAGCACCACGATTAAGATAAAGATTTGCATCATTTAAATTTAATTGGATAGCTTTTGTATACTCTTCAATAGCTTTATAATGCTCCATTTTATCAAGCCAACAATTACCGAGTCGAAAGTAAAGCTCTGAGTTATTGGAAAGCAATTGAATGGCCTTGGTAATATCTTCAATAGTATTATCTAATGCATCACTTTCTCTAAAGAAATTATTGGGAGAATCGTATTCTTCAAATCCTTTTTCGGTTTGATATAATTTGTAAAAAGCTCTTGCCCTTTCTGAGTAAAGCTCTGAATTTTGTAAGTTTTCTAACAATTCATTCGACAATAATTCAATTACTTCAATGTATTTACCTTGATCATTTAATATAGCAACTTGTCCAATTAACTTTACCGAAGCTTCATCTGGTTTCACTATAATTTTAAGTTTTGTCTTTGCCTAATTAATTATACTAAAGCAATATAAGTCAAAAAATTACTATTGCTTTGACACTATCAGGTGCTATGTAGTTGCAGTCAATAAAGTGGAAAAGATGTATTATATATCTTGTTGCCTTCTTAAGTTGCTTTCAATACATAAGCTAGAATTATTGCGCCGTATCCACCTCAGCATTGTCTTGGTCCTGCTTTGTCAATGCAACTTGTTTAATTACAGTTTCCTGATTATTTTTTGCTAATGGATTCTTTATTGGTGGGTTTGCTGTTCCTGCCTTTTCAAAACTTTTAATATATCCTCTTTTTATCAATACCGGAATCACATACGTTCCGACAAGCCTTACCGCTTCGCTTGAGCCTTTGGCAGCCTCCAGACGAATACAGGTAACTATGTGTCCAGGCCCAATTGCTTTTGGGGCAAAAAATACATACCATCCGTCATTAATCCTTTCACTCTTCCAAATTCTTTCCGGGGTACCTGTTTTTCCTGCGACTTTCAATCCTAAACGTTCGGCCTTATTAGCGCTTTGCTCCAACATATAATCTCTCATGTGCTTAGCGTATTGAGGGCTTTTAGCTATCCGCACACCTGGTTGCAATGGAACGATTTTACCACTTACACTTATTACATAACGATTAGGCATTAGTGTTCCATTGTTTGCGATTCCAGATGCTACCCTTGCAACAGCAGCGGGGGTCGCATTCAGTTCACCCTGTCCCCAAGCCATACCTGAAACGCCTTTGCCGCGTGTTCGTTTAATGTTGTTTGGGTTGTAAGTATTAAGACTTTTGAATTCTGTCTTACGCCATAATTCGCGCCATTTGTTTTGTTGCTCTATATTGTTTGGTTCACTTTCATAAAAGTAACCTCCGACACCATGCAAAAACATTCCTGCCTGCAGATACAAAGTTCCCATTTCTTCCTGTAACCTTTCCTGATTGGCAAGTCGGATAAAAAAGGAATTATTTGATTTTATAATTGCTCTTTCAATAGTTATATCACCGGCCTCATCGGGTTCAGGGCCTTTTACCCGAATAAGGTCTTGTGGCAATACGCGGATGGTTTTCGTTGCTGCCGCTTCTCCCAGTTTATTAAAAGCTGCCAATGCAGTCACCAGTTTCGCAGTTGAACCCGGTTGGGTAGCATGTGTAAATCCTATATCGCTGTTAACATTCCATCCCGGAAATTTATTAAGCTCAGCTTCACTTAATGTAAGCATATCCCAATCATTTACAGGAGGCAAAGGATAAGATGCAGAAGCAAGCACATCTCCTGTATTATCTTCCATAACCACAACCGATACCCGTTTGATTTTTACACTGTCATCCGTTGCCAATGCTTTTTGCAGGTTTGTTTGCAGTGCGGCATCCATTGTCAATTGTACATCGCGGTTTTTCCGTTTAAAAGAATCTACCTGCTTACTGTTGATGCCTGCCAGCAACAACGGTGAAATTGCACTATAGTCCCTTTTACTCACTGTCATTTCAGTTGTTGTTTGTGGCAAAAATCTGTCTTCCTTAAACCTGTGAGCACTTACCTCAAATTTTGCAGCAGGCGTAGGAAAGCCACGTAATTCTGCTGCATGTTCATACTCACCAAAATAGCCATTCGTTGAACCATTAAACACCCCTGTATTTGCATCACCTGTCCAGAAAAACATCTGTTCACCAAAGGGGTAATACCTGTCTAAACGCTTATAAGCGAAAGCCTGCAAATTTTCTTTTGTAATGCCGGAAGCTAATAAAGAATCTTCCTGGTTTTTAATAAGCTCAACATGACTCGTCGCTAATATTCTTCCTTTTCTATCTAATAAATTTCCGGCCTGTAACCGGTTTATAAGAATTGAAATCCTCGGATTATAACTGAACATTCTTGCCCCGCTTCTGTCTGCTACAAGAGCAGGCTCTATCACCCATTTTTTATTATTGAATAAATATTTGGATACATTTACCCCTAATAATACAATACCAATACAAGCAGCTAATAGCGCAGGCAATAAATTCTTATCCTGCTGACGTGTTATAAATTTCATTTGTGCAACTGTCCCCCGCAAATGAGAAGCAGACAATAAAAAACCTGCTGCAAGCATGTTACAAAGCAGTGAAGAACCTCCATAACTCGTAAATGGCAAAGCCACTCCTGAAAGCGGCAAGGCTCCTGTAGAACCTCCCGCTATCAGAATAAATTGTATGAATGTACTCACACCAATGCCGGCACACAGGTAGAATAAAAAAGGTGTTCCTGTTTGTCGCCCGATATTAAAAGAACGGTGCAGATAAATTAAGAAGAGAATAAAAATACAAATTATTCCTGCCCAGCCAAACTCCTCTCCCACAGAAGGCAATATCATGTCTGTATGGGCCTCCGGAATTGTTTTGGCAAAACCTTCACCGGCGCCCTGACCTGTAACACCCCCGCTTGACATTGCCCATATACCGTTTGCCACCTGGTCACCGCCAAATACTTCATTATTCCAGGCATCCTGCCAAATCGCTTTTCTGTCGGTTAACCGATGCACAGGGCCAGGAATTATTTTATCTAAATAAGGAATTTGGTCAAGTAACAAAAAACCCGCTATAAGTACCAAAGCCATGATGGAAGATTCGCTTAACTGCTTTTTCTTAAACAGCATGTAAAGAAGCAGACCTCCTGCTGTTATTCCAGTAGCAATCCAGACATTTTTAAACGACCATAAAGAAAGCACATTCAAAACTATAGCACCAACCATATTAGAAAAATCGCCACGTGAAAATGAGAAAAGAATAATAAAGGTAAAACAGCATACCATTGCCGGCCCCAAATCTCCCAATATCAAAAAGAGAAGAATAGTACCAACGATAGCAAACAAAGCGAAAAAGAAAAATGAAAAGCGTTTGTGCCAGGAAGTATATTCAGAAATATATTTTTCATTAGCAGCAAAAAATCCTGCAAGAAAAATAACCACTAGAAACTTCACTATTTCGCTTGGCTGAAAACCAAGCAGATTCACTTTTACCCCGCTGCCTTCAGGACCGGTTCCAAAAACAATGGTGAGAACTAATAAACCCATTGCTATTAAAGCCCACTGCCATCCATTAGCAGAACTACGAAGGTTTTTGAAAATAAATAAGCGAAACAAGTTCGAGTCTGATGTGAACCTTCGAAGATTAAATAACATTAGTATGATAACTCCAAAAATGCTATAACCGAAATAAGTCAATGTACTTTTTGCAAAAAAGCGGTCTCTCAAGGGGTCTTGCAGACTCAATAACGTTAAAAACGAAAGACCTGTGAGTATCATAACGACTGGAAGTATAAATTGATCTGCCTGCTGAAAACGGATACTCAGCAATAAATGAAGTAACCAAAATGAAGCAATAAAACTTACCGTAATTATCCAAAACCATTTGATGGCCTCATCAGGCGTACGAACAATAAATGATTTTTCTTTTTTTAAAGTATTAAAGTCTCGTGTTGAAAACAGTTTTATAGTATTGGGTGATTGATAAAAAGTGAAGTTAGCATTGCTTTCCAATTTTTGCACTCCCTGCGAGCGGCCAAACTCATACCCAGGTTGCAGAGGCAATACAGCAAATGAATTGTTTTGAGGCAAACCTGAAAAAGAAAATTTTCCATTACCATCCGTCCGGGCATAGGCGCTTAGAGATTGCAATTGACGATTACCGAGAGAATCAAGCGCAAAAACTTTTCTGACACCTTTTAAATTTACAGTTATCATCCGGCTAACATCTTCAATACTTTCGCTGTACACACTATCCTGGGGTAAAATAAGCTTCAAACGTACTAATACATCTTGCACAGGTATGTCTAGAGCCTTTGCAACCACTCCGTTTATTTCACCGCTTCCCATTGCAAGATTATTGCCTGAAGGATATTGTGCTGGTTTTCTTCTTTCCTTTGTAAAAAGTGAAGAATCTTCGTCTGTAAAACCTATCAATGACTGTTCTACCCGCGCTCTTTTTTTAAACTCCTCCCCTCCGTGCATATAAGCATCTTCAGTGCTTACATTGTATTTACTCTTGTTTAACTCTCCAATGTTATCTGTAATACCAACGGTTTTGTTACGACCACTTGCAACTACAGAACTTACCAAGTCTATATCATGTTTATCATGAAAGTAAAGACCTTTAGTCAATAATATTTTTATTCGTTTGCCGGGCTCATCGTCATTAAGATTCATTATAGTACCATCTCTTAGCCGTGCCGGCACATCTGCAAAATCTCTCTTTAGTACAGTAAACAGTTTATAAAACAGCACAGTCATTACTATTGTAATAAGCAGTAAAAAAATTCTTTCAGTAGTTCTCGCAACAACTTTTCTGTTATCTGATACCATTCTTATTATCAATAAATTATTGTGAGTTAATTTCAGAATTATAAAATAAGGTATCAGCAAACCTGCCATTTACAACAGATGTATCATTAAACATCAACTGATGTTGCACAGGAACTTTACAATTTTTGAACTGAACATTTTTAAGATGCAGACCTCCGTTTTTTACAAGCACACCAATATTGAAGTTTTCTAAAGTCAGACTATCTAATAAAATATCTTTACATGCGTGAGATAGCGTAAATGCCGGACCTCTGTAGTTTGTATCACTTTTTATCGTAACACCATTTCCAATAATATGAAGGGAGTCTTTATTTACAGAAATAGAATCTGTTATTATAATGGGTGGGTTACCTGTTTGGTTTAGTATAAAAACTTCACTGGTCTTCGTGCCATTAATACTATCTATTAATAATTGTTCCTGTTCATTTCGCTTCTTTACCACAATAGTATTCACTACTTCTTTTTCGTGCATTTTTTTATTATTATAGTTCTGATATACTAACCATAAAAAAGTTCCGAAAATCAAAAGGCACAAAAAGGAAAGGATAGGAACTGTACTGCTCTTTTTTTTATTTTTATTATTATTCCTGATTACCACTTGTTCATCAGAATTATTTTTTACTTGTACTATCTTTTCGTCACTATTATTAGTATCATCATTTTCTTTTACTGTCATTACTGGTTTCGTTGCCGAATGTTTTAAAGGAGGTTTATTATTTTGAACCAACACGACAGTTATATTATCTTTTCCGCCTGCATTATTTGCAGCGCTTATGAGCGCTTTTCCTTTAAACGACAGATCTTTATTTGTATTTAAAATCGAAGTTATAGTACTGTTATCAATCATATCTGTCAAGCCGTCGCTGCATAGAAGTATCACATCGCCCGGCAAAAAAGGAGATTCGCCTGTTTCTATATAATCCCCTGCTCTTATCTGTGTATCAAAACCTAAAGCCTTATTAATTTCATTACGCTTTGGATGCCGCATGGCATCTTCTTCAGATAAACGACCACTGTCTTCCAGAAAACCTACAAACGAATGGTCATGGGTAACTTTCACCAGGGAATTATCTCTTAAAAGGTAAAGACGTGTATCGCCGACATGAGCATAATGAAATTTATTGTCAGCAAGGTCTGCAAGGGCGAGAGTAAGTACACACGCCATTTGGCGGTTTTCTTTGCTAACCTGTTTTTCTTTGTAAATAGCATCATTAGCTGCAGCGAATGCTTCTTTCATCATCGTTGTAATATCTGCGCTCTGATTACGCAAGGAATTCAAAATAGCCTCATGAGCCAGGCGGGCAGCTACCTCCCCGCCTTCATATCCACCAACGCCATCAATAACACAGGCAGCAATAAACCGCTTACTCAAAACCGGTTGAGCAATAAACGCATCTTCGTTATTGCTCCTTAATTTTCCTGTGTCACTTACTCCAAAATAGTTTTCAGCCATTGTGGTTATGTGTATTTTTTATATCCCGAAAATTGATAATCAGCAGCAAAACACAGATCACTAATAAAGCTATTGATAAAGCACTATCCATTATTTAAAAATCTGTTTTAACTTATTTTATTTTTCTGTGACAAGCATTTATTCTTCATTCAACATCGTTGTACCTGTGCCGATGAATTAATATCATTTGCTTGTACCGCTACCATTCAGCTTCAGTTATTCCTGCCATTCATCAACATCCTTATTAATCCAAAAATCATGGTTCTATTTACAATTTAAAAATATTAATTCCCACTATGCCATTCAGTACCATTCTCGAATTAATTGGCAGTTCAACCCACAAAATTTTATTCTTATTGCTTAACGCAATTTCTTTCTCATTCAATATAGTTTTTTCACCAAAAGAAGCTACATAAAACTTTTTATCTTCTTTATTGAAACGGATACGCAGATGAGGTGTATTTACCCATTCAGAAGGAATTCTGAAAATATTCGATGCCTCTCTCTGTTCATCTTTTCCTGTTACAATAATTTCTCCTTCCTTCATCAAAAATTCTATTTTTTTTCCTGCAAACGCTTTGTCAGGTATAATTGTTTCAAAACGTGCAAGTACAGCAGTTTCGGCATTACTTATTTTTCCTTCGTCAAGCACCAAGTTTTCCTGGTAAGGCACTTCATAGTACCCCTCACTGTAAAATGTAAAGTCTTTTAAAATGTCATTATTGACGTCAAATGTTTCTGCTATTCCGGTTTGCCTTGGTATAAAAGTCACCCTCAGATTTTCTTCTTTTTGCTGATTACTTCCCGGCAATAATTTTCCGATAAAGCTTTTGTCACCCTGTTTATAATCAGGATGAGAAACAAAACGAAACACCCATTTATTACTTGAAGGTTCTACTGTCTTACCCTGAAGCCTGTATGTACTTAATATCTGGTAAAATTGCTTGACTGACTCCTGTATAATTAAACCAAAAATACCTCTTTTATTATCCATAAACTTATTGTAATCTTCTGGGCTAAAGCAAACAATATATTCATGAAAAAAAACAATGCGGTTTGCAAAAGAAAGCTCATTTATAGACTCATTAAACTTCTCCACTATATACTTATACACATCATCCGGGGTAAGCATTATGACCTGTTGCGTTGTTTCAACGGCTTCTTTCTTAAGAAACCAATCATGCAAACCCATGCGTTGCCAAAAAGTTGTTTTTGATTTCATCTATAATTTCTTAATATTATCTTTCCTTCTAAGCTGGAAAAAGTAAAGAGTCATTGATCAAGAGAATCTGTTGCCTTTTTTTTATTGTGTTTACCAAAAATCTTGTTTAAAAATTTCTTTAAACCCTTCTTAGGTTTATTCTCATCCGGTTTTGGTTTTACCTCTGCTGTACTGCTTTTTTTTATCACTTTCCTCTCAGTAACTTCCGGTGCTGCCGGTGTCAAAGCTATGTCTGAATTAACTATATTATATAATCTTCCGTTATACTTTTTTCTGTGTGCAAGGTTATCTTTATATACATCATCATTATCGCTGTAAATAATTACTTTCCCACCTAATGTTCCCGGATCTTTGCCGGAAGCACTTATAATACTATCCCATGTTTTCCCGCCGTCAAATGAATAAAAAAAGGTTTTTTTCTCCAAACTATAATAGACGTTTTTCTGAGGGTAATAATAGATTTCATAACCTTCTTTATCTTCTTCCTGCTTATTATTGCCGCATGATAAAGCAAAGATACTTATGCCCACTATCATTGTTAAAACGAATACAACTCTTTTCATGCCTGCCATATTTTTGCCGAAACTATTCTAAAAATGTTCAAAATACAAGGTATAATTTGATAAGATAAATATATCATTCAAGCAAAAGAATAACTTTATTTTGTTTTTTGGTGACCAGCATAAAAACTATAAAGAGACATCGTTGTTCCGGTAGCTATCGGAACTCGGTTCAACGGCAAACCATTGGGAAGCAGTTTTCAAATTTTATTTAATGTTGAAGATACTGCTGCTAAGATGGGAACAAAGGAAGAACCTCGACGACTTATCAAGAGAAATTGAATTAAACTAATTCGTTCATGTAAACGATTTACCTGAACATGTCTTTATGGAAAAGATGATTTTTGCATGTGCCTTTTAAAATGCTTACTGATTAGTTTTACTATCAAATTTTTTCAGTTAATAGTATTTCTCTTCGAATTTCCTAACTCTCTATTTCATTACTATCGATGTTTCTACCGTAAAATAACAACGAAACCTTTCAGCTTCGGTAATCCCTGCTTGAAGTCAATTAAATAATAATAAGTACCAACAGGCAAAGCTCTTCCATTAAAACTTCCATCCCAGGGTTTACTGTAGTTTTTTGTTGTAAATACTATCCGACCATACCTGTTAAAAACAGACAACTCGTAGTCATTGTAAGAATTTAAAGCCTTAATATTCCATGTATCATTTATACCATCACCATTAGGAGAAAAAGCATTAGGAATAATGACAGTTTTAAAAACATGTATCCTGACGCTGTCGTTAGAAATACCGCAACCGTTATCAGAACTAACCATTAAAATATAGGTTATATCATTTTTAGGGTTAACGATTGGCTGGAGATAACGAACATCACTAATATAGCTGTCAGGAGACCATCTAAAACTGTTAGCAGAGCCATCTGCACTTGCATTTATTTGTATTGATTGTCCCTCCAGAATATTTACATCCGGCCCTGCATCAGCCTTTGGTTTCGCAATAACATTAATCGTAATTGTTGCACTATCCTTACAGGTGGTTTCATTTTGTACCACAACAGTATATAAAGTGGTATCAGCAGGTTTTGCAACGGGATCAGCAATCATAGTTGACGATAAACCTGCAGAAGGAGACCACAGATAAGACGTACCACCTGAACTGCTTAAAGAAACACTATCACCCTGGCAAATAGTTTTACTGTCAAAACCTATTGCTGCAACAGGACCAGGAATTATATCAACAACTGTTGAGTCTGTTTGCCTGCAACCGCCGGTACTTGTTATGCTAACGTAATATTTACCTAAACTAGTAAGTTGAGCATTATTGATGGTTACAGACGCCCCGGAAGCTGAAAAAGCATTTACACCACTCCAGACATATTCCGATCCTCCTGATGCTGATAAAACAATTGCAGAGCCCTCACAAACAGGACTATTGCTTCCAGCATTTGCAACAGGTTTACTGTTTACATGAATTGTAAGGGCAGAAGATGCCACTCTGCACGAAGGTAAATTTATATTCGTGCCTTCAGCAACAACTAACCTGTATAAATAATTACCGACAGGTGTAATAGCTGTAATATTTTTTACAAAGTTTGCAGCATTGGCATCAGGTATATCTGTATATGTGTTGCCGTTGTCTGTACTTTGCTGCCATTGATAAGAAGGATTATTATATCCTGGTGAAATATCACAGGATAAGGTAACATCTGCATTGTCTCCTTTACACAATTCTTTAACATCGCCTTGTACTCCGACAATATAAGGAGATAATTTAGCGCCACATGCACGGAATGTAATGTCATCTATAGCAAGGTCATTGCCACAGCCGCCTATTGAGTTATTAATAATACGCACAACAACATTCGAAGCATCTGAAGGTGTTGCGAAAAAAAAACCAGCTTGTTTCCATACAGGACTTGAGGTAGCAATAATATCACCTGTACTATAAGTCTGCAAAACAGTGCCGTCAGTTTTCTCTATATTAAAAGTAAGATTTGGATTTATTCCATTTCCGAAACATGCGGAAGGAATAAGCACATTCATAATCCATGCGGCGAATTCATAAGTAGTATTAGGGCATAAACCTTTTACCGTGTCAATGTAAAATTCACTTTTTTCGAGAGAGGCATTTATAAGCATAAAATAACCATTGGCATTACCTGTATGATCAGAATTAAGGTTATGCCAGGTGTTTCCGAAGCACGGAGGAATATTATTTCTTACCGTGTAACTGCCATCATTAGGACAATCATAATTTATATACTGAAGATTAGTAGTAGTGGTAAGAGCCGAACCAGGATTAGAACCAGCGCCAAATGTTATATTAATTATTGGATCACCAAGACTGCCTGTGCAAAGTTGTGAATGCAATTGTGAGAATGCTACAAGCAGAACCAGCAATAAGAGATATTTTTTTATAGACAACGTCATCAGGCACAAAACATAAAAGTTATCCTTATGCAATGTTAAGTAAATGTTTGACCAATTAATTTAAAAAAACTGTTGATATTTCTATACCCTAAGCTGAATCTTAAATTTTATTAGAAATTATTTTTATAAAACTCCCAATATTTTACATAATTCAACTGTGGGTAGTAATAATGACTATAATCCTCTTTAAAGTTAATTAATTGTTGCAGAATTTTATTTTTGCACATAAAAAAAGAGGCTGCTTGTTTCCAGGCAGCCTTCCTCTTCTAAAAAAAATTTTAGCGCTATCCGATTTTTTCAACCTGCATATAATTCAATTCTACAGGGGTTGAGCGGCCAAATATTTTTACTGTTACTTTTAGTTTTTTCTTATCATCGTTTACTTCTTCAATCACACCATTAAAATCATTAAATGGTCCTTCAATAATCTTAATTGTCTCCCCGACTATAAAAGGTTCGTTCATTACTATGCCCTGATCATTCATTTCATCTACTTTACCAAGCATTTTATTTACTTCGGCCTTACGCAATGAAATAATATTTCCTTTTGCTCCTTTTCCATCTGTTAAAAAGTGCATGACATTGCTGACATTGCTTATGTGCTGCACCATGTCATCAGTTAACTTACCATCGCTTACTTCAATCATTACATAACCCGGGAAGTAGTTCTTCTCACGCATCACCTTTTTGCCATTCTGTACTTTATACACTTTTTCCATTGGAAGGAAAACCTGTTTAATAGTTTCACTCCAGCCACTTCTGTTAACTTCTTTATCAAGGTATTCTTTTACTTTACGTTCTTTACCGCTTACGACACGAAGAACATACCATTTGGTATCATCGTGTTGCACTTCCTGCTGAGATGGTTCAATTGTAGATTCCATTATTTAAATAAAGAATAAATAGCCTTTAATAAATTTTGTGATGCAAAGTCCATTACCCACACCAAGGCAGTTATAATAAGGGTTGTAATCAATACTATAATTGTTGATTGCTGAAGCTGCAACCATGTAGGCCAGGTTGTCTTCTCTGTCAACTCGTGATAACTGTCTCGAAAGTAATTTGAGATTTTATTCATGTTTCAATTTTTACTATCTGGAAAATGTGGTGATTTAAAAATTTAAGAACACTTCATCATTCTTAAATTTTGAAATTAATTCATTATCAAATTTACAGGCACGGGAACAAGGATTCGAACCCTGATCAAAGGTTTTGGAGACCTCTATTCTACCATTGAACTATTCCCGTAAAGCTCTAAATCCCTAAGGGACTTGAGAAAGAACCATTAAGAACAAAGTACTTAGGCGTAAGCCTAAGTACTTTGTAAAGTTATAAAACTATTTCCAAAAGCCCCTTTAGGGGTTTGAGGTTACTTTAAAATTTCAGTTACCTGACCGGCACCCACTGTACGCCCACCTTCGCGAATGGCAAATTTCAAACCTTTCTCCATTGCGATTGGCTGAATTAGCTTTACAGTCAGTGACGTATTATCACCCGGCATAACCATTTCAGTTCCTTCGGGGAGTACACACTCACCAGTTACATCAGTTGTACGGAAGTAGAACTGAGGACGGTATTTGTTGAAAAATGGAGTATGACGACCGCCTTCTTCTTTGCTTAGCACATAAACCTCACCTTTAAATTCAGTATGTGGAGTGATAGAACCAGGCTTACATATAACCATACCACGACGAATCTGAGTTTTCTCAATACCACGTAATAGAAGACCTGCATTGTCCCCGGCTTCACCACGATCCAACAATTTCTTAAACATTTCTACACCTGTAACAGTTGAGGTTAAAGGAACTTCCATTAAACCTACAATTTCTACGCCCTCACCCACTTTAATAACTCCGCGTTCAATACGTCCAGTAGCAACAGTTCCACGACCAGTAATTGAGAATACATCTTCAACACTCATCAGGAATGGTTGGTCAACCGGGCGAGGAGGCAATGGAATATAAGTATCAACCGCATCCATCAACTCATCAATTTTGCCAACCCATTTTGGGTCTTCAGCCATAGCTCCTGTTGCAGAACCTTGTATGATTGGAGTATTATCACCATCAAAACCGTTCTTAGTTAATAGTTCACGAATTTCCATTTCTACTAATTCTAACAACTCAGGATCATCAACAAGGTCAACCTTATTCATAAACACAACCATTCGTGGAACACCTACCTGCCGGGCCAAAAGAATATGCTCTCTTGTTTGCGGCATAGGACCATCAGTAGCAGCAACTACCAGAATAGCTCCATCCATTTGTGCAGCTCCTGTAATCATATTCTTCACATAATCAGCGTGACCCGGACAGTCAACGTGAGCATAATGACGATTTGCCGTTTGATATTCTACATGTGCAGTATTAATAGTGATACCACGTTCTTTTTCTTCGGGTGCACCATCAATTTCATCATATTTCTTCGCCACATTACCCATGCCTTTTTTAGATAAGATCATTGTAATGGCGGCAGTCAAGGTTGTTTTACCATGATCCACGTGACCAATTGTACCAACGTTAACATGGGGTTTATCCCTCAAGAAATTTTCTTTTGCCATTTTATTTTTTTTAGATTGTGGTTTTTAAATGTGAACCTGCTTCCGGAGCGCGAAAATAGGCTTTTGTTATTATTTTTTGCATTACCGGCAGTTAATCTGCTACTAAACTTCCGTTGCGTTGCACCCTTATATAATTTTTTGTCTATTGCTAATTAATTAAATACTCAATACTATAAAAACCTCAACGACCTGATACCTAACGTATTTAATGACTTTAATTGAGCTGTTGATGAGAATTGAACTCACGACCTCTTCCTTACCAAGGAAGTGCTCTACCCCTGAGCTACAACAGCTTGTCAATTTAGTTGACGGTTGACTGTTGTTAGTTGGCAGTAATAAACTATAACTGTCAACCGCCATCTTACATCTGTCATCTCATTACTTGAGCGGAAGACGAGTCTCGAACTCGCGACCTATAGCTTGGAAGGCTATCGCTCTACCAATTGAGCTACTTCCGCTTATAATTTTTTTTGATTTGAAGATTGATATTTAAATTAAAAAATGTCATAAACACAAAATCAGCAATAAAAGAACTGTGGGCAGAGTAGGGTTCGAACCTACGTACTCGTGAGAGAACAGATTTACAGTCTGTCGCCTTTAACCACTCGGCCATCTGCCCGTTAACAGCAGCAGGTAGAAAGATTTTAGAAGTAAGAAGAAACGAAATATTGTTTCCCATCTTAATACTTTATACAAACTACTTATACTTTCAGAGCCGAAGAAGGGAGTCGAACCCCCGACCTGCTGATTACAAATCAGCTGCTCTACCAACTGAGCTACTTCGGCAATTTTAATTTTCCCATACGATGATATAAAGAAAATTCAAATTAAATCTCAGTTATAAATAAGAACTTTTTATACTGGTTTCTAAACCAGATGTATTTTCAGGATGGCAAAGGTAAGGGAAAACTTGTAACGTCAAAATATTGGCTTTTTTTTTTTGCAAATAAATTGTGTGCAGGAAAATGACTAAGAAAACAGCATGTGGACAGCATGTGTAACTGCTGCCCACTTTGAAAAAATAGAATTAACTTTCAGGGCAATACTTTGAGGAAATAATCAAAATTAGTTACTTTAACAGTTGTGTCGTTATTTAGTGGTTTTCATAAGTCTCCACGCATTAAAATTTTATTTGGTATTGTAATTATCTGTGGCGCTGATATCATATTAGTATATAAAAGAAAAAAATTACTTTTATAATAGACACTGAAGACTGACAACGATCCAAGATTATCTTCAAAAATATTCTTTAATCAAAGTTGCATTTACCCCTTCAATCCTGAAAATGATTATAAATTATTCTGTAATATTTATAGTAACCATTTGACTGCTTGCCACATTATTTTGGCCTATAGTAAGGTTTTTTCCATCGGCAGTTACAGCTTTAACGAGGGTTAAAGTTGCGGTTGCGGTTGTACCGGGAGTTGTGATAATGTTACCTGGAATAGTGACTGCAGCAACCGCAGAAGTTTTATCTATGTTTATTACAGCAGTTTGATTAGGCATATTCACGGCTCCCGTTACGTCATATGTGACAGTAACAGGTTGCTGTAAACTTGTTCTCATTTGAAAAGTAATATTCACTGTAGTATCCTGATAAACAGTTATTGGAGCTAAGCTGCTGATAGTAACATAAGGCGGTAAAGAGTTAGTGAAGTCGTAATTATCTCCGGGAGATGTTTTATCACAAGCTTGAAAACATGCTGCTGCTGATAAAATTAATATAGGAATTAATATTTTTTTCATTTTTCTTAATTTAAAGGTCGAACCACATTTTTTCGTAAAACTTAGGAGTGATTTTAGGCGCATTAGGATTGGGAGAAATTTCTGTTGTTACCGGATATTCATATCTTCTGAATAATGGCCCTGCAGGAGCACCTACCGGAAGGGTTAAAGCAGGAACTTCATTGCCTTCAGGTCCTGATCTCCTCCATTGTGTGAATGCATCAACGCCTCTGTCCATCTTATCTACCCAATGATGATAATTAATAAGCTTTTCAGGAGACACAGCAGGAAGGTCAGGCAGACCGGCGGAAAAAGTTTTCGCAGTTGTAGCATCTACTCTATAGTAGATGCACGATTGTTCTACTGCCAGCCTATATAATTGGTTAGCCGCTGTTAAATTTACAGGTACACCAATTCCTCTGGCCTGAATTTCAGCTTCATAAAATAACTCTTCCTGATACGAAAACATCACCTCCGGTGCGTCAGCAGATTCAAAGGTCGAAGATATTCTTACATCATGTTGATCATCACCGTCCGTTCCCGGTTGTATCCCATAATAATTATCAGCAGCTTCAGGCTTCGCAAAAAACACAGGTAAGCGGGGATCATTAAGATTACGCATAAAATCAACAACATATTTTGACCCGAAAAAGAAACTGGTTCCTGCATTATATTGTTCACTCACTGCAAACTTCGGATTCTTCTTTCCTGTAACATTTTGAAACGCTACTTTAGCATTATCGGCTGAAGAATTAATTACCCCTGCGGTTCCTTCTGTTATTATCTGACCTATTGCAGCAGCTTTAGTAGGATCTTTATCTACCATTGTCATCAAAGTGCGAAGCTTTACCGATTTAGCCAGCCTTTTCCACTTAGCAATATTACCCTGATAAATTAAATCATAATCCCCGATTTTAAAAACACTTGTTTCATCAAACTGACTCAACGCTTCATCCAATAATCCAATTATTCCTTCAAACACATCTTTCTGCTGATCAAATTTAGGATAGGTTATTTCGTCTGGTTTCCACGCTTCAGAGAACGGAACATCACCATAAATGGTTGTTAAGTCATACACCGCCATGGCCAATAAAACTTTGCTTTGAGCAGCAGCATTATTATTGACCGGCGATGCACTTTCTGCCAGCCTGATAGCTTGTTTTAAATTAATCCCAACACTCGTATATAAAGTACTCCAGGTATTACCTAAGAAATACGGACTGAAATCATATTGTTCCGGTGAAGGTATGCCCCAGGCAGTTGGATTGTTAACCTCCGGAAGTTATAGACTGTCCGGCAAGAGCCATTGGAATAAATAAATCTCCACTAGACCGTAAATCTATATAAGAAGTGGTCGCAAATGAAAATAATAGTTTAGGATCAACCTGCTCCGCAGCATTCGGATTCATATTTATATCTAAATACTTCTTGCATGATGTAAGTGTTATTGCAATAACTATAACACTACATATGTATATTAAGTTTTTTTTCATTACTTCTTATTTTATTATATTTTTATACGTAAGTTAAAGCCGATTGTCCTTGTGGATGGAACAGAATTAAATTCTACAGCTTCCCCTAAACTTTCAGTACCGAAAAAATTAACTTCAGGATCAATATGGGGAACATAAGATTTAATGATCCAAAGATTTCTCGCCTCAAGTCCCACTTCTAAACCTTTAAAAAATCGGGTTCCTCTTGACAATACCTTGGAAGGAATTGCATAAGAAATTCTGATTTCTCTCAGCTTTGCATAAGAGGCATCAAAAATATTTGCTTCAGTATTGCTTGTATTAAACTGGTTCCAGAAATCCTGCATACTTTGAACAGGGACTGTGTTAGGAGTATACTTCCCTGAAGCATCTAAGATTACGCCTTTGTCTATAAATATCTGACCTCTGTTCTGTGCAGTTTCTATAGCCAATCCTGAGGTTCTTAAGGATGATATTGAACCTGAAAATACGTATCCTCCTTTACGTATATCAACAAGGAAACCCAGGCTTAGGCCTTTATAACTTACAGTATTATTAATTCCCATTATCCAATCAGGATATTGGTTTCCTAATCTTTTATCCGGAACTGTTTTTCTTAAACCGGTGTTAGCATCTATAATAATATTATCACTGGAATCACGTTGCCATGCTGTTCCATATATTGCAAATGGTTTTCCCGTTTCACCTTTTATCTGTAAACCACTCCAACCGCCTTGTACACTATAAGATTTGATCTCCGCAGGTAAGTTTACAGTTTGTTTGTTTGCAGAAAAATTAAAATCTATACCCCATGTAAAGTTTTGAGTTTTAACCGGTATAAGGCCTAAAGTAACTTCAATGCCTTTATTGAGAAGTGAACCTGCGTTAATTGACTTGGCTGAATAACCGGTAGAGTTGGGTAAAGAAAGATTAACAATCTGGTCTTCTGTATTAGAATAATAATAAGTTACATCTAAATTTGCCCTGCTGTTCAAAAACCTCATTTCCGCCCCGGCTTCATAGGTAACCTGGTTCTGGGGTTTCAAATTTTGGTTTGGCAACACTCCGGGGCTGCTGAAAGCTATTACTCCATTAAAAGGAAATACGGTTCCATAGCCGTATTGAGCAAAAGCGGCATTTTGGGGAGAATAGGAAAAGGCAAGAGAATATGGATCAGTACCGCTGCCTACATTTGCCCAGCTTGCTCTTACTTTACCATAATTAAACCAATTGGTTTTGGGTAAAACTTCACTAAAAACAAAGCTGGAACTGACTGAAGGATAAAAATAAGAACGATTGCTGACAGGTAGGGTCGAGCTCCAATCATTTCTCCCTGTTGCATTCAGAAATAAGTAATTCTTATAAGAAAATCCAATGTCACCATAAAGACCTACTATTCTTCTCTTATTAGAAGTATTTGTTGTACTTACACTTCCTGCATTGGAAAAGTTATATAATTGGTCAGCATAAAGCGTTTGAGCATCTGATTGCTCTCTTCTGAAATAGGTCTCATACACGTTATGACCAGCAATCACTCTTACATTTAGATCCCTGGTTATATCGCGGGTTGCAGTTAATATAAGGTCATTATTTATTAACCTGTTATATATATTAGCAGTGAAAAAATTACCTGTTAATGCTCCAATAGTTCCCGGCCTTGTTACACCTGTGCGAAATTCAGTATAAAAATCAGTTCCGATATTATCAGTGACAGTCAACCATGTAAAAGGTGTGTAGCTGAGAATAGCATTTCCGTAAAACCTGTCTACCACATTAGAAAAGTTATTATTATTTATTATCCAATACGGATTATTACCGGTTCTTCCGGGTGTTAAGGTAATTTGTTGTTTAGTAAGCGTATCTATAGTATTTGCCTCAACTTGATTAATATCCACCGTTCTTGGAAGACCAAGTATTAGAGATTGCAATACATTTGGGTTATTAGAACTTTGAACTGTTCTGCCATTTCCTACAGTTCTTGTATAATTAAGGTTTGTACGTACATCAATGCCCTTTCCGAGATTTCTTCCGGCATTTAGTGAGATCACATTTCTTTCTAATTTTTGTTTCGGAATTATTCCGTTTTGTAAGGTATTTGTAAATCCAAACCGGTAATCTCCACCTTCTCCTCCACCATCGAACGATATAGAATTAATATAAGTTTTGCCGGTTTTGTAAAAATTCTTTACATTATCAGGATATGCATTAAGCGTTACTGAATCGCCAAGAAAATTTACAAACTTTCTGTCCTGAACCTCGGATAGTTTAGGTCCCCAGCCATTAGTATTAGCGATATTATATGTTCCCTAATTACCCTGGGAATATTCATTTTGCAAATCAGGCAATTTTAAAACATTGTCATACCTTAATGATGAATTGAAAGTAATCGCAGTGATACCTTTTTTCCCTTTTTTAGTCGTTATAATTATGGCGCCATTTTTAGCTCTCGCTCCATATAAATCTGTGGCAGCAGCACCTTTCAAAACAGTAATAGTTTCTACATCATCGGGGTTTATATCTCCTGCTCTATTACCAAAATCAGCCCCCGCACTTCCTTGTGGAACTGAACTCGTTGAAATCGTACTGACTTGTTGAGAACTGTTATCGACAGGTAAACCATCAATAACAAAAATGGGTTGATTCCGCCAAACTTTGAATTTGTCTTTTTAAGATTATTCTTAAAGATGGCTCAGAAGTTACTTTAACTTCCTTAGATGGGGTACCTACTGCTGAAACAACTAATACATCACCTGTTTTAGCATTAATTCTAAAGTTACCATTGGCATCCGCTGAAGCACCAGTCGAAGTTCCCCTCACTGTAACAGATGCTCCGCTAACAGGGTGGCTGGAGTCGTCTAAAACAAGTCCACTTATGAGCCGTGTTTGTGCTATTGCTAAAACTGAAACAAGCAACAGCATCGAAGTTAGCGATACAATTTTTTCATATACGTTATAAGTTTTGATACTTTGGAAAATCCACTTGATATTAAAAAAAAATTAAAAGAGTTAAAGAGGATAAGGGGTCTTATCAAATGACAAGCGGTCATTGAAAATGAAACACAAATATTATCTAAAAAATTAGATTATCAAAAAATAATTAAATTTTTTTAAAAAAAACTGTGACTACTAAAACATTACCTTAATTATTTTATTTAATGACGAAAAGAAAGAAAATTTAATAGTAACTAACATATACAAAATATTAAAATATTTGCATGCTATCCTTAATTTTAATTTTTTAAAGTTAAAACTGTAGCTCACTTCAGAATATGACAAAGTTCAAACTGAGAAACTACCCAGAATATATATTAGACAATCCCTGGAGGTATAATGTTTTGCCAATCAGGAGAAGATAAACCGGTAACCAACACAAGCTAATGCTATGATACCGCTTTACAATTATGGCTTTGTTTCCAGTACTATCACTATCGAAATAGCAGGCGTATGGTTCGACCGTCATTGGGACCAGGCCAGCGCCTAAATAGATATTTAATATAGCTTTTTTAAAGCAGCGACTAGCTTTTGGCTCCGGCACTTTTTAGTTTCTGCTCTCAATGATATTATTGCCATAAAAGTAAACTGAAAATTGCAAGGCAAATATGGTAACCGATTAAAAGAATACACGGTTTTGCAGCCTGAGAGAAAGAAATAGGTATTGCATTCTTATTAGATAACTTCCTGCATTTTTTGCAAAACATCATTTTCAAACAATCTTCTCTTATTTATAGAAATTTTTCTAAACCGGTTTAGTAATAATTCTAACTTTTGATGAACAAGTGTTAAGAAATTTAAAATGGGCCGATTAATGTTTAAGATTTTATTAATATTATCCAAATATACTTATACATATAAAATTATACTGGGAAATGTAAAGCTTCATTAGTAATAAAAATAATTTACTTATCGTTTATATTTTTAATAACTCCTATTTAAAATCTTTTTGTTTAAAATTAAAAACATCTTCATGGGAAAAACCATTCTTAATGCCTCTAAAATCATTGTATTTTTTATCTGCATGTAAACACATTAAAATTGTATATCAACCAACCTTTATTAAATAGAATTACTTCACAAATTCGGTATCTAAATTCAATATTCTACAACCTCAAGTATGAAAAAAATTATATTACTCACTACGAGCTTCTTACTCTTTATAACAATTGGTTACACCCAATTTGGTAAACTCGACCCTTCATTCGGTACCAAAGGCATTGTTAAAGCCGATTTAGGAGCAACCTATGATTATGGTTTTGGCCTGCAGGAAATTTTGGTACAGCCAAACGGAAGCATGTACCCAATATTTCAAAGGCAGGGCCAAATTTTATTTACCAAAAGATTTCAGGATGGCCTAAGAGATACAAGTTTTGGGACAAATGGGTTTTCTGCTGCAGTAGATATGGTATATGAACATGCAGTATTGCAACCGGATGGTAAAATAGTCATTGCAGGTTCCACAAATTTTGGCAACAGCAGCGATTTTTATGTTGTTCGTTTTAATACTGATGGCAGCCTCGACAAAAGTTTTTCAAGAGATGGAAAACAAATAACTTCCTTCCCGGAAAATTCCTATCCGACTGCATTAGCTATACAAGGTGACGGAAAAATAGTAGTGGCAGGCAATACCACGACCACGTATGAGTCGGGAGAAAGTTTTACTGATTTTGCTCTTGCCCGTTATAATGAGGATGGAACACCTGACAAAAGCTTTTCAGATGGCGGTATTGAAATTTCTTCTGTAAGTGCAGGTAATGATTTTCCCACTTCAATAGTCATCCAAAAAAATGGAAAAATAGTAGTCGTGGGTTATAGCGAAATTATCGGCCGAGACGTGCAGTACCGTTCTAGTGAAATTGCCAGGTTTAATACAGACGGAAGCTTAGATAATAGTTTTTCTGTTAATCAGGAAAGATTCGGATTTCTGTCCGCATATCCTAACTCTGCAGTACTGCAAAGTGATGGCAAAATAGTGATCGCCGGACAGACTGTAACAGGAACAGGTGAGGAGGATGAAATGACCACTACTGATATTTTTGTTGCCCGCTATAATACTGATGGCCGGTTTGACAGTACTTTCAACGATAATGGCTTTCAAACTACCGACTTTGGTGCTGATGCTAATGATAATGATAATGCTATCGGAGTAAAGCTTCAAAGCGATGGTAAAATTGTGGTGCTGGGCAATAACTGGAATGGCAGCAATTATGATTTTGTCCTTGCCCGTTATAATACTAATGGAGGCGCAGATAAAACCTTTGGCACTAATGGAGTGCGAACAACCGATTTTGATAATTCAAACGATACTGCGAAAGTACTATCCATCAGGAGTGATGGAAAAATAGTGGTGGCTGGCAGCAGTAATGGTACCGAATTTTCCCTTGTCCGTTACAATATGGATGGCAGTCCCGACACTTCATTTGACGGCGATGGAAAGTTTAGCAATAAGTTAAAAGCTGCAGACCAGGGAAGAACAAATTTTACAAGCACAGCCATTCAAAGGGATGGCAAAATGATAGTCGCCGGTAACACCTGGAATGGCAATAACCAGGAATTTCTCGTTGCCCGATATAATATTAATGGAAGTTTAGACACTACTTTTAGCCATGATGGGGTGCAGACTGTTAATTTTGGCATTTCAAGGGATGGTGCAACCCAGGTGACTATTCAAAAAGACGGAAAAATCGTGGCTGCGGGATATTCTGCTGACGATGACGGTTCTCACTTTGCACTTGCCCGTTTAAATAAAGATGGGTCTCTTGACAGCAGTTTTGCAGGTAATGGTACTTCGCGTCTTAACCTAAACGGACTTGGGCGTATTAATGGATTAGCCCTTCAAAGCGACGGAAAAATTGTTGTAACCGGACCTCTGTGGAATGGCAGCAATAATGATTTTGGTGTTGTACGCTATAATACCAATGGACACCTTGACAGCACCTTTGGTACTAATGGCATATTGAAAACCGACTTTGGTTCTACCGAAGATGATGCTAAAACAATAATCCTGCAGGCTGATGGAAAAATATTAGTGTCAGGTTTAGCTTATAACTACTCAACCAAAACTTTTATGCTTATACGCTATAATGCAGATGGCAGTATTGACAGTACCTATAAGAACAGTATCCCTGTGGGCGAACATGATTTAGTGAATACAATGGCAATCCAAAGTGATGGAAAGATAGTTATGGGCGGTTCCCTTTATTCAAAAGGACAATATGATTCGGCCACTTATGATAATTCAAATTCTAATTATGCAGTAGCTCGTTTCAATACCAATGGAAGCCTTGACACTAGCTTCAACCGTACCGGATTTAATATTATTGATGTGGAAAAAGATGATGTGATTAATTCAATCGTTATACAAAGAAATGGAAAAATAATAGCAGGAGGTTTGAGCAACAATACTATTTCCCTTGTCCGTTTTAATTCTAACGGAACTTTAGACAGCAGTTTTAATGGTAATGGAATGCAGGAAACACACGCAAGTACCTCTTTAAATGCCATAAGAGGCATGGCCATTTACACTAATAAATTATATGCAGCAGGCTATGGTCTGTTTCCCGGCAATTTCGGTTTGGCATTACGGTATGAGCTGGATGATACCTTACTGGCACCTGTTGTAAGCATTACAGCTCCGGGTAAGGATACCATTTACAGCGCCGCGGCAACAATAAAAATAAAAGCCAATGCCTCAGATGAAGATGGTATTGTAAGTAAAGTTGAGTTTTATAATGATACCACATTATTACATACTGACACAGTAGCTCCTTATAGTTTTACATGGAATAATGTACCTGTTGGTAAATACACAATTACCGCCAAAGCCACAGATAACAGTGGCTTGGTAACTGCCTCTGCTGCTGTTAAGGTATCAGTAGTACCAAACAAACCGCCAACTGTAATTATAACTAACCCGGTAAATAATCAAACTTTTGCCGGCCCAACGACCATTCATTTAACGGCTATTGCCAAAGATCCTGAAGGCACAATAAGTAAAGTAGAATTTTATAATGGAGATTCCTTATTAAGAACAGAATATTACTATCCATATACTTACACGTGGAAAGATGTCCCCGCAGGTAAATACAAGCTTACAGCTAAAGCTACCAATAATTTTGGCCTGATAACTACGACTTCGATGACCAGGATATCAGTGGTGCCAAACAAAGCGCCAACAGTCAGCATTACAAACCTGGCTAATAATCAAACTTTTACAGCACCTGCAACCATTCCACTGATTGCTTCAGCAAAAGATCCTGATGGCACTATAAGTAAAGTAGAGTTTTATCGTGGAACTGCTTTATTACATACGGAGTATATAAGCCCCTATACACACACCATGAAAGATCTGCCTGCAGGAACATACACCATTACTGCAAAAGCTATAGACAACCTTGGTCTTTCAAAAACATCTGCCCCTGTAACAATAGTAGTGACTGCGGCGGATACACCGGTTGTAAGCAACAGGGCATCTGTAAATAACAAAGCTGGTATACAGGATGTACTAAGTTTAATTGTGTATCCTAATCCTGCAGGTAATAATGTAAATATTAATATAAAAGGATTGTGGCAGGATAAACAGACAAACATTTCAGTTATATCTGCTTTAGGTGTTGTAATGAAAACGATTCAATCAAACAGTTCAACTCAAATAGTTCCCTTAGATGTCTCCTCACTGGCAAGCGGAGTGTATACTATAAAGGTTATATGCGCAGATAAGGTGATGTACAAGCAATTTATAAAACTGTAAGACAAAAGGCTTTGATTTATAGGATTAGGCTGACAGGGTTTTGCGGCCGGGCGCCTGATCCTATAAATTAAGTTATATAACTATCTCTTTAGAGAAAAGAAAAAAGATAGTGCATTATGCTTTGCCTTTTCAAAAAACAACTAACATGACAAAAAAAATATTAAATCTATCCTATTAAAATGTTACCCATAAACTCCCAATTTAAAATCAATATTCAAACTGAAAAGACTACAATATGAAAAAAATTATTTTCTTTATTACAACCTTCTTTTTCTGTATAAATATCAGTTATACACAACCTGGTAAACTCGATCCTGCATTCGGTACCAATGGTATTGTTAAAACCAACATAGGATCGAACTATGATTATCCCATTAATATGAAACAAATTGTTTTAAGACCTGATGGAGACATGCATCTCATTTTTGAAAGAAATGCTCAGACCCGGATTACCAAAAGGCATGAGAATGGTGAAAGAGATACAACCTTTGGAGAAAACGGATTTGCCAGTGCAGTGAATATTAAAGAGCCGCATGCTATAATTCAGTCTGATAGTAAAGTTGTCATTGCAGGTACAACAAGCCAGACCCGCTCATCAAATTTTGCGGTAGCCCGTTTTAATACTGATGGCAGCATTGACAAAACTTTCTCAAATGGACTTCAAACAACACGGTTTAATAGCGAGTCATATGCTACTGCTGCTGCTATACAAGATGATGGAAAAATAGTCGTGACAGGTTATACCTCAACTCTTGATTCTTCCGGTCAAAGTTCTTTTGATTTTGCCCTTGCCCGTTATAATACTGATGGAACACCCGACAAAAGCTTTTCAGATGACGGGGTACTTATATCCTCTCAGAGTAATGGGGATGATATTCCTACTTCAATAGTCGTCCAAAAGGACGGAAAAATAGCAGTGGTTGGTTATAGCAATATAAATAATCAAAATGAAAATCATTCTTTTGCTGCTATCGCCAGGTATAATACTGACGGGAGTATAGATACAAGTTTCACTGTTGATGCTAACAGAATGCCATTTCTTTTTGCCTACCCCAACTCTGCAGCAATTCAAACTGATGGCAAAATAGTGATCACCGGACAATCTGTAACAGGTGTGCCTGGTCTCACTGTCACTGATATTTTCGTTGCCCGTTATAATACTGACGGCTCCCTTGACAAAACTTTTAACCATCAGGGCTGGCAAAGTGCTGACTTTGGTTCTGATAACGAAAATGCCAGGATGGTAAAGCTGCAAAGTGATGGTAAAATTGTAGTGTTGGGAACTGCCTCAAATGGCAGTAATATTGATTTCGCTCTGGCCCGCTATAAAACCGATGGCAGCCCGGACACAACTTTTGGCACTAATGGATTGCAACAAACCGATTTTGAAAATGGAGAGGAAGCTGCAAGTTTAGTTTACATAAAAAGTGATGGAAAAATAGTAGTGGCTGGCAGCACCATCGACAACACTTTTCTTGCCCTTGCCCACTATAATGCTGATGGCAGTCCTGACAGTTCATTTTATAACGATGGAACATTTAGCACTCCCTTTAAATCTGCACCTCAGGGTTTTTCAAGGTACTCAGCCACTGCCATTCAAAGTGATGGAAAAATGGTAGCAGCAGGCCGCACATGGAATGGCAACAATACCGATTTTGCCGTTGTACGGTATAATACTGATGGCAGTTTAGACAGTACTTTTAGCAACGATGGAGTACAAATAACTGATTTGGGTGATTTTAAGGATGGAGTATTGGCAGTAGCTATTCAGAGTGATGGAAAAATAGTGGCTGGAGGATATTCGTCGGATCAGGTTGGTTCTCATTTTGCTATAGCGCGCTATAATACAGATGGCTCTTTAGACAGCAGCTTTGGAGGAGATGGTACACCACCGTCAGACTTAAGCGAGATTGGAAATGCTAATGCATTAGCTATTCAAAGTGATGGCAAGATTTTACTGGCCGGTAATCTTTGGAATGGCAGTAACAGTGATTTTGGCGTCGTACGCTATAATACCAACGGGCAACGTGACAGTACTTTTGGCAGTAATGGTATAGTAAAAACTAATTTTGGCTCTACTGAAGATGATGCCAGAGCAATGGCCATACAAAAAGATGGAAAGATAGTTGTGGGCGGTGTGTCTTATGCTTTTGCTAATACCCATTTTGTTATTGTGCGCTATAATATAGATGGTAGCCTTGACACTACTTTTAAGGGTGAAAATGCCAAGGCGGGCGATAACGATCTGCTTAATGCATTAGCTATACAACGTGATGGAAAGATAATTGTTGGTGGTTCCGCTTATTCCTTTTACGACTTTAATAACTCTAATTCTAATTTTGCCCTGCTCCGCTTTAATGCTAATGGAAGCCTTGACCATACCTTTAGCGGTGATGGAGTTACACTTATTGATATGTCCCCTGAAGATCGCATGAGCTCGCTCGTCCTGCAAAGGAATGGGAAAATAATTGCAGGAGGTATCAGCAACAATACTTTTACACTGGTGCGTTTGAAAACCGATGGAAGTGTAGACAGCAGTTTTAGCAATAATGGAATAGAAACAACGAGGGCAAGTATATCTTTTAATGCCATAAGAGCTATGGCTATCGCAAATAATAGATTATATGTGGCAGGTGTTGGTGAATATCCCGGAGATTTTGCAGTGGCAGCAAGGTATTTGCTCGATGATACCTCCGTGGCACCTATTGTGAGGATTACAGCTCCGGGTAGGGATACCAGCTACAGCGCGCCGGCAAGAATTAAACTTAAAGCTATAGCAACAGATGAAGATGGTGAAATAATTAAAGTTCAGTTTTATAATGGCACCACAAGATTGCATACCGAAACTGCCTTCCCTTATGGTTTCTTATGGGTTGATGTACCTGCAGGTAATTATACATTTACTGCTAAAGCAACAGATGATAGCAGCATGGTAACTACCTCTGCTGCTGTTAAGGTATCGGTAGTAGCCCATTCAGCGCCAACTGTAAGTCTTACTAACCCTGCAAATAATGAAATATTTGCCGGCCCGGCCACCATTCGTTTGAGGGCTGCTGCCAATGATCCTGAAGGTACCGTAAGTAAAGTAGAATTTTATAACGGAGATACTTTATTAAGCACAGTGCATAACTATCCATATACTTACACATGGAAAGATGTACCCTTAGGTAAATACAAGCTTACCGCTAAAGCAATCAATAATTTTGGCCTGGTAACTACATCTCTGGTGACTAAGATATCAGTGGTGCCAAACAAAGCCCCGGCAGTAGCCATTACAAACCTGGCTAATTATCAAAGGTTTACTGCACCTGCAACTATTCCACTGATTGCTTTCGCAAAAGATCCTGATGGCACTATAAGTAAAGTAGAGTTTTATCGCGGAACTGCTTTGTTGCATACGGAGTATATAGGCCCGTATACTCACACCATGAAAGATCTGCCTGCAGGAACATACACCATTACTGCAAAAGCTATAGACAACCTTGGTCTTTCAAAAACATCTGCCCCTGTAACAATAGTAGTGACAGCGGCGGATACACCAATTGTAAGCAACAGGAAACCTTTAGTAAATGATTTAACTCAAGTAAATAAAGGGGTAAGCATTAAATTATGGCCTAATCCTGCAGGTAATACACTCAACATATATTCAGATGGATTGGTACAGAATAAACAAACCAACTTATCAGTTATATCTGTCTCAGGCGTTGTAATGAAAACAATACAGTTATACAGTGTAAACCAGACTATACAATTGGATGTTTCATCGCTGGCAAGCGGTGTTTATACTATCAAATTTATATGCGGTGATAAAGTAATGTACAAGCAATTTATAAAATTGTAACGACAATGCAATATCATGTGACATTAAAAAAAGCCCGGGCACTATGCCCCGGGCTTTTTTAAGATCCAAAACTTCTTACTATCCGAAATTAGAAAGTCCTAAGGCTTTTAAAAATTGCTGCAATCCATTTTCTGAAAAACTGATTTCTGTTTCATTATTCATTTCGGTAAAGTTGGAAAAGAAAGAAAAATTTCACTAAATAATGATTAGTGTTTTCCATTCCAGGTTTTTCAGGAAAAATATGCATTCTAATTTCTTCTTTTCAAATAATTATGAACATATATAAGATTTATGTCATTAAAGATTTTAGAGTTTCACATATAATAGCAGGTTAAATTATTAAAACATTAAACATTAAAAGCAGACAATAAACAAGTGAATTTTAAGTTATTTAAATCTATAATTTCTACCCGTTAATACGATTTTTAGATTTTATGATAATGGATCGGGTATAGATATAAACAGGCTTGAGGACAGACTTTTTGTTTTATACCAGCCGTTTCACGATACTATAGAGCCATGGTTTGGGGTTGTATACATTAAATCTCAGATGGAGGCGCTTAATGGTAAAATAGAAATTCAAAGCGAGTTGGATACGAGAAGACTTTTATCATCAAATTTAAGAAGCAATCTTTGGAATAAGAAAAGGGTCAAATTTAATTTGTTTTGTCTTATACAATTTTGCTTTTTGCAACCCTAAATTTTCAATGATTTAATCACTGCTTTGGGATAAAATTTATTAAAAATTAATAGTTTTTTTTAATAAATCTACCTTAAAGATGAATCCAATATATGAGGAATAAAATTTCACAAGGCACAAGCAAAAAAAAGCCCGGCATTGCTAAAAAATCCACGGCTGCAGCAAGTGAGGTGATGCTTCATCACCTGGCCTTTAATAATTCTTTATTTGCAAACATCATCAGTGCGGTCAGCAGCGGAAAAATAATATCAGCCAACATCGCTGCCTGCAAACTTCTGGGCTATTCAGAAAAGGAATTATTAAGCAAAAACACGGCGGATATTTTTGATACAAATGAAAGCAGCTTTAAAAAAATGCTGAAGCAAAGAACGAGTGAGGGTCACTCATCGGCTTTTGCCATAAACAAAAGAGGTACGTCGCTTCCCTGTCAGATAACTTCTGCAGTGTTTATGGATGAGGATGGTATTGAGAAATCAATTACCACCATTGCTGATATGAGCCAAAGCATCCTGAAGCAAAAAAATATTGATAATATAAAAGAAAGAATAGTTGCCGAAAATATTGTGCTTGCCATAGCAAAGCAAATTGATATTGACGCCAAAAATAAAAAAGTAGTTGCTGAAAATATTGTGCTTGCCATAGCAAAGCAAATTGATATTGACATAAAAAATGAAAAGATAGTGGCCGATAATATTGCTCTTGCTATATCAAATCAAAAAAATATTGATGTCATAAAAGAAAAAATAGTTGCTGATAATATTGTTCTTGCCATATCCAGGCAAACAGAAATTGATACTAAAAAAGAAAAGATAGTTGCTGATAATATTATGACGGCCCAGGCAAAATCAGACGCAAGGCTGGCAGAAAATAACGAGGAACAAAATAAAAAGTTCATCCTGGCTGCTAAGCTTTCTTTTGATGTAATATGGGATTGGAATTTATTGACCAATGAAGTGTTTTTAGGCGAAGGGTTTGAAGAATTGTATGGTTATGCCCTAAAAAACAATAAAGGCAATATAGCGATAGGCGATTGGGGCAAATACATACACCCGGACGATAAGGAAGCTGTTAAAAAAGGATTATTCGATGCTATTAAATCATCCGCTATCCACTGGGAGGATGCTTACAGGTTTTTCAGGGCCGATAGTTCCATTGCAAAAGTATTTAACAGGGCCAGCATCTTCAGACATGCAGATGGAAAAGCTTACCGTATGATAGGTGCCTTGCAGGATATAACAGAAAGAAAAAAAACAGAGCAGGAAAAGGAATTGATAATAAAAGAATTAATGAAAAGCAATGCTGACCTGAAACAATTTTCTTATATCACTTCTCATAATCTCAGAGCCCCTTTGTCAAATATACAATCCATCTTAAACATTATAGATTATTCCACTTTAGATAAAGCCAATGAAGAAATGCTGAAAATGCTTGATACTTCAGGAAAGCAGTTAACTAAAACCATAGAAGACCTGACCAAAATCCTGGTGATTAAAAACAATGCAAATGCTCAAATCCGCACTATCAGTTTAACTGATGCATTTATCAAACTGAACAATATATTTTCTTCTGCTTTAGACGAAGCCGGTGCAAAAGTATTTACTAATTTCAGAGATCCTGACATTGATTTCAATGAAACTTATTTTGAAAGCATTTTAATTAACCTCTTTTCCAATGCTATAAAATATCGCTCTCCCGACCGAGGCCTGGTTATACAAACTTCAACTGAAAATGATAGCAACGGAAATACTATTTTCAGGTTTTCTGATAATGGATCCGGTATAGATGTAAACAGGCATAAGGACAAACTTTTTGGTTTATACCAGCGGTTTCACGATACTATAGAAGGGCAAGGCCTGGGTTTATATATTATTAAATCACAGATAGAGGCGCTTAACGGTACAATAGAAATTGAAAGCGAACTGGATAAAGGGACAACTTTCATCATAACATTTAAGAAGCAGTATTTTTAGAAAAAAAAGAACAACTTTCATTTTTAGATGTAGTCAAAGAAACGGTATTATTAAAAATTCTTTTCACTTATTTATTCAATTTAAGAGGCAGTGAGGCAAAAAAAAATGTGATTACCAAAATGATTCATTACTTTGTACCGTGAAATTTATTCACAACTTAATCCTATTCAAATGAAAAATTTATTACTACATATTGTAGCAGCCGCTACTTTGTTGTTTTTTAACAATGCAAATTTTGCACAAGCTCCTGATTTAGGCACTGCAGCCAATTTTGTTCTCTTCACTTCTGTCGGGGCAGTAGGTAACACAGGAACTTCTCATCTTACCGGTAATGTAGGCACCAACAGCGGTTCGAGCACCGGCTTTGGTAATGTGAACGGTGTGATGCACAACAATGACGGTGCAACTGCACAATGTGCATCAGATTTGCTGATTGCATATAATAAATTGAATACCGCGATACCGGCATTCTTTCCAGCCCCTCTTTTAGGTAACGGAGACACGCTTAACGCTGGTGTTTATTCTATATCTGGAAATACAACATTGAACCTGAACCTTACTTTAAATGCAAAGGGAGATTCGACTGCTGTATTTATTTTTCAGGTTCAGGGCACATTTTCCTCGGGCGCTAATGCTAAAATCATTTTAATAAATGGCGCGCAGGCTTGTAATGTATTTTGGAAAGTAGAAGGTGCGGTAAGTTTGGCTGCAGCAACTACCATGAGGGGAACTATCATTGCCAACAATGCTGCAATAGTCATGAGCGCAGGCGATACACTTGAAGGAAGGGCACTTTCTACTACAGGAGCTGTTAGCGTTAACGGAGTATTGGCATATACCCCTATAGGTTGCGGAAGTCCATTACTAACTGGCCCCGCTGCTCCTGACCTTGCTTCCACTGCAAACTTTGCATTATTTTCCGGTAACGGGGAGCTTACAAACAGCGGTGTTACGAAAGTTACGGGTGATGTCGGAACGAACGTGGGTTTAACTACCGGCTTTGATCCTTTGAACGTAACCGGGACCATACATCCCAAACCCGATGACTCCACTGCAGCAGCAGCCGTAGATCTGCTTACTGTATACAATTATCTGAACACTCTGCCTGCTGATATTGAGTTGTTATACCCCGCGCAGTTTGGAAACAACCTTGTTCTTACCCCGCATACTTACCTGATGAATGCAGCTACCACGTTTACAGATACACTTTACCTGAATGCCCAGGGCAATGCCAATTCTGTATTTGTTATCAAGATAAATGGTGCCCTTTCAACAAGCACTTATTCAAAAGTTATTTTGATAAACGGAGCCCAGGCAAGCAATGTGTTTTGGAAAGTTGACGGCGCTGTTGACATAAATGACTATTCGGTTTTCAAAGGAACGATTGTTGCCAACAACGGAGCAATCAGCTTAAACACAGGGGATTCGCTTGACGGAAGAGCACTTACAACCAACGGCGCTTTTAGTACCGCTGCAATAACTGCCACTCTCCCTGCTGCCAGCACACTTCCCGTTACCTGGTTAAGTTTTACTGCAGAAAAAAATACCAGTAGTTCGGTATTATTAAAATGGTCAACGGCGAGTGAAATAAATAATCATCACTTTGATGTGCAAAGAAGCAGTGATGGAAGCAGCTTTACAACCCTCGGTTCTGTAACTGCTGGCAATAATCCTAACATTGTACAAAGTTATTCTTACACTGAGTTTAAAACAATAAACGGCAATAATTTTTACCGTTTAAAACAGGTAGACCTCGATGGTAAGTTTAAATATTCTGCAATTGTGAAGATAAACATGACCGGCGCTTTATGGGCAGTATTTCCTAACCCGGCAATAAGTAAAACAACCATTCAAATCCGCAGCCAGTTAAAAAATGTTTCTTTTACATTGGTTGATAATTATGGTAAAACAGTTTATTATCGTTCTTTACCAACTGTAAACGCAGGTGAGTTTAAAGATATTCCTTTAACCAATTTTGCCAGGGGGACTTATATGCTGAAGATTGAAAGCGATAAAGGAAGTAAAACAGAAAAGATTATTGTGCAATAAATTTTGATTTAATAAAACAAATTTCCAAAGACAAAAAACCACCGTAAATTATCGGTGGTTTTTTTTATCATAATTTTTCTTTTAAGAAGAGTCTTTTGAAAAAGAAAGTAAAAACTTAGATTTTTAAAGCAGTCATAGAATCTTATGTATTATTAAAAAAATTCAGAAAGGCGAATTAATAGTTGCATTAATTAATTGCTTTCCGCCAGCAAGATTACTCTCACTTTTACAGATATGAAATCCCAATTATGGATGAAAGGTTGAGAAGCCGGTATGAACTGTATATTTACTTACGTGAATTTAAATACTGCACTATATCATTTCTCTAATTCAATTATTGCTTATTTTTCCATTCCAAACACCTTAATATGAAATTGTTTTTATTTTGTTTAACCTCTTTAGTAAGCATGACTATAATGGCACAAAAGCCGGGCGCTTTTGCAGGTTCATACCCTGCAACAAAAACAACAGACCAGGCAGATGATTTTTTTGGAACAAAAGTTTCTGACCCTTACAGATGGCTTGAAAATGATATGGCAGAAGACACTAAAGATTGGGTGCAGAGACAAAACCGGGTAAGTAATGCTTACCTTTCAAAAATTCCTTATAGAGATGCTATTAAAAAACGCCTGACAGAATTGTGGAACTATGAAAAATATTCTGCTCCTTTTAAGGAAGGCGGATACACTTACTTCTATAAAAACAACGGATTGCAAAACCAATCAGTATTATACAGGCAGAGGAATGGCGGCCAGCCTGAAATGTTTCTTGATCCAAATACATTCTCGCCTGATGGCACTACATCACTCGCTGGTATTGATTTTACAAAAGACGGCTCGCTCGCTGCTTACCAGTTATCTGAAGGCGGCTCGGATTGGCGCAAAGTAATTATTATTAATACCAATACTAAAGAGCCGCTTGATGATACGCTGACTGATGTAAAATTCAGCGGACTTTCATGGCATAATAATGAAGGCTTTTATTACAGCAGCTATGATAAGCCAAAAGAAGGAAGTCAGCTTTCAGGAAAAACTCAAATTCATAAACTCTATTTTCATATACTTGGGACACCTCAAATTGAGGATAAACTAATTTTTGGCGGAGAAGCAACACCGCGACGATACATCGGAGGCCAGGTAACAGAAGATCAGCAATATCTTGTTATCTCTGCAGCCAATGCAACATATGGCAATGAATTATACATACAGGATCTTACAAAGCCAAATGCACCAATCGTACCCATAGTTACAGGTTTTGAAAACGAGCAGGATGTCGTAGATGCAGAAAATGGCAAGCTATACATTAGTACCAATCTCAATGCACCTAAACGTAAACTGGTAGTCACAGATGCATCTGCTCCAGCTTCTGATCATTGGAAAACATTAATTCCCGAGGCGAAGTTTCCATTGTATGTGTCTGCATGCGGAGGAAGATTTTTTGCACAATACACCAAAGACGCAGTATCAGAGATTGAAGAATATACACCAGATGGTAAAAAGGTAAAAACTATTGCTTTGCCAGGTTTGGGAACAGCAAGCGGATTTAGCGGCAAGAAAGAAGAAAAAGAAGTTTATTATTCCTATACTTCTTATGTGTATCCTTCGGCCATTTTTAAATATGATATCAATACAGGTAAGTCTTCTGTTTACAAAAAGTCCGGCGTAAAATTTAATCCTGATGTTTTTGAAAGTAAACAGGTTTTCTATACGTCTAAAGACGGCACTAAAATTCCGATGATTATCACTTATAAAAAGGGAATACAACTTAATGGAAAAAATCCGTTAATGCTGTATGCTTACGGTGGTTTTAATATCAGTCTCACGCCAGGCTTTAGTGTAAGCAATATTGTCTTTTTAGAAAACGGTGGAATTTATGCCGTAGCTAATCTGCGTGGCGGCGGAGAATATGGAGATGCCTGGCACAATGCAGGAACAAAGCTGCACAAACAAAATGTATTTGAGGACTTTATTGCTGCCGCAGAATATCTTATAAAAGAAAAATATACTTCCAAAGATTACCTTGCTATTTCCGGTGGTTCGAATGGAGGTCTGTTAGTTGGGGCATGCATGGCACAGCGTCCTGACCTTTACCGGGTTTGCTTTCCCGCAGTAGGTGTTATGGACATGCTGCGTTATCATAAATTCACTGCCGGAGCAGGATGGGCTTATGACTATGGCACCGCAGATGACAGTAGAGAAATGTTTAATTATTTATATAAATATTCTCCTGTTCATAATTTAAAAAAAGGAACCTGTTATCCTGCTGCCTTAGTTACTACTGCAGATCATGATGACCGCGTGGTACCTGCACATTCTTTTAAATTTGCAGCATCTTTACAGGCAGCACAAAGTTGTGATAAACCTGTTTTAATAAGCATTGAGACAAAGGCCGGACATGGTGCCGGAAAGCCTACATCTAAAATCATTGAAGAAGAGGCAAATAAGTGGTCATTTCTACTGTATAATATAGGCCTTAATTATGTTTATTAAGCTCCATTCAAACATATGTCTACGATATTGAGTTGAAAAGGCACAAGGGTCTTTTGTGGCTGCTACTTCCTAGCTACGTGTCCCTTAACCGCTGTTTTCCGTACAACATAACTTCATTGTTGCTACAACGTGCCCGATGAAGTTATTTGTTAGCACCGGTTTTCAATTCGTCAGTTCCAAATCTCATTTATTTCAGTAAGAATAATTGGTTGGCCGTCTGTTACTATAATTGTATGCTCGTGTTGAGCTACATAACCACCTTTGTTACCTACTGATGTCCAGCCATCTCCTTCGGTGACAGCAATTGTCGAACTTGTAGAAATAAAAGTTTCTACTGCTACTACAGAGTTTTTTCTAAATCTTGTCAAATTAAAGCGGTCGAAATAATTAGCGATATTGTGCGGTTCTTCGTGAAGACTTCGACCCACACCGTGCCCCGTCAGATTTTTAATAACCTTATAACCGAGCTTTTTAGCCTCTGTTTCAATTAGTCGTCCAATTTCTGAAATCCGAATTCCACCTTTTATGTTATGTATTGCTTTTTGCAAAATAAGTTTTGAAGTATCCACAAGGTGTTGATGATTGTTTATATCTTGTCCAAGCACAAATGATCCACCGTTGTCAGACCAAAATCCATCAAGTTCCGCTGATACATCAATGTTCACCAGGTCTCCTTCTTTAAGTATTTTTTTTACAGAAGGTATGCCGTGAGCAATTTCATTATTTATGCTAATGCAGGTCCAGCCGGGAAAGCCATAAGTGAGTCTTGGTGCAGATTTAGCTCCTAAATCATTAAGGACTTGTCCACCGAAATCATCTAATTGCTTAGTCGTCATTCCAGGCTTTGCATAATTTCTTATTTCTTTAAGTGTCGTTCCAACGGCTGCACTTACCTTTTTCATTCCGGTTAGTTCGGTTTCTCTTGTTATTGACATATTTATTTTGTTAGGTTGTCTGGCTTTAAAATTAGTGCTAACTCTTTAATTTCCGTCACTGCTTTAAAAAAGACTGTTGATAATCTGCAACTTTCTTCTTGTTTTGATGGTTTTGTATAAGCAATTTCAACCCATATGCTTGTGAAGTGCTTATATTTTCTTATAAATCGTACTACAGCATTTCCAAAAATTAAGAGAGAATGTAAGCAACTTTAAACTCTCCTTTAAACATTACATCTGTTTTGAAGTAACAAACAAGAATAGTCTAACCTTAATAAACAACATATAAAAAAGAGTTTGTCTCACAAAATAAGTTTGCGAGACAGACTCTTTTTTAAAGGTTTTACAGTTTATTAATATTTTTATGCGGAGCAGTTTTTACAGTTTTACAAATTGCTTGTTTATTGTTAGATAACCGGCCGCAGCTTTTATAATATATACCCTGAACTCAGGGATGATATGTTTACTTCAACTGCTTTATCTGATGTGTTCGCGTGAATAGTTTTAAGAACTGTAGAGTTCATAGAAATAACTGATATTATGAACTCTTTATTTTTAGGCAAACCTTTGCCCGAAACATACACTGTATTACTTGCAGGATTAGGCGCAAGTTTAATGGTCACCTGCTCTGATTGCATATTTAGCAGGTTCATTATATAGGAACTGATGTCTTAACGATATAAGAACCGCATTAAAATGTACTGAGAGTAATCTTATAAGAACTGCTATTGAGGTAGGAAACCTGCTGGAAGTAAATCAATCAGTTAAAACCACATAACCTTTACAGGTGTATAATGAATGTTGTACCTTTTCCAACTTCGCTTTCTATATAGATTGTTCCGCCCAATGCTGTAATTTGAGATTTAATTAGAAAAAGCCCGATACCCTTTCCCTCTATGTTTTCATGAAATCTTTGGTACAGGCCAAATACTTTTTCCCGTTGTCTATTCAAGTCAATTCCTATCCCATTATCTGAAAATCTTATTTCTGTTCTTTCATTTGAAATACTTTCCGAAGCTATTGTAATCTCTAAGAGCCTTTCTAATGAACGATATTTTAAAGCGTTACTGATCAGGTTAAGAAAAATACTTTCGAGATGAGTTTTATTAGACTTTATGACCGGATTATATAATTTTAAGAAAATGCGGGGTTTTATTTTATTAATTTCACCCTTAAGTGTATTCGTTGTTTTATTAATAATTTCTTCGAGGTTAATTTCTGCTATTTCCAGGGATTTATTCTTTATAATTAATATTTCTGCAAGATGGTCAACCGTTTCCTTTAATTGAATTGTTGATGTACGCATCATATCAAACATGTTAGCGTTAAAATTATCAAGAGTTTTATTATTGATATTAGCAATAATACTCAACAGGTTCGAAAGAGGAGCATTTAAATTATGTGATATTATAAAGGAAAATTGCTTTAAATCATTGTTTGTTTTTGTTATTTCGGTTATGTCTTTCATAGCGCCCACCATACGGTTTGGCTTATGATCTGCTCCCCTTAACAATATTCCCTTATCTAAGACTGTTGCAAAAGTTCCATCAGCCTTTTTATATCTATACCCATCTTCCCAATTAGTTTTATCATTACTGTAAATTGTTTCCTGCAGGCCTTTAATAACCCTTTCTTTATCGTCAGGATGAATATAATTTATCCATGAATAGATAGTTGTTTCAGTTTCTGATAATTTGTGGCCAAATAAAGTTTCATATCCATCACCCCAAATTACTTCATTGGTTGTTAAATTCCAATCCCATATGACATCCGCTGTAGCTTTGCATGCCAACTGATATCGCTCATTACTTTTTACCAAATCTTCTTCGGCCTTTAATTTTTCCTGTTTAGTTTTTTGTTTCTCTATAGCCTGCATTATGGCAGTTGGTAATCTTTTTAACCTGTCTTTTAATATGTAATCATTGGCTCCTTCCTTTATAATAGAAACTGCATATTCTTCTGAAACAGTGCCAGTAACCAGTAAAAATGGCGTAAGAATGGTCTTATTGTTTCTTATTTTTAAGGCTTCCATCGAGTTGAATTGGGGAAGCTGGTGGTCAGAGAGGATAACGTCAAATGTTTGTTTATCTATTGCTTCAATAAATTCATTTTTAGTGCATACTAATGTCAAATTGTACTTCAATTCGCTTCGTTGTAAATACATTTGTATGAATTCCGCATCTTCAATACAGTCTTCCAGCATCAATATTTTTAAGACATTTTGCATCAGAAAAAATTAAATGGCAATAGTTTTATAAATGAAATATTACTCCTTGGAAAAAAAAGGGGTTTGATTAAGCAAAAGCCAGTAAAATCCTAAATCAGTAATTGATTTGCTAAAAGTTTCGAAGCTTACAGGTTTTACTAAATAGCTGTTCACACCAAATTGATAACTATCAACCATATCCCTCTCCTCTTTTGAAGAAGTCATTATTACCACAGGAATTGTCTTAGTGAGTTCGTTGGATTTTATCTGTTTAAGTATTTCGATGCCGCTTACTTTCGGTAAGTTCAAATCAAGAAGAATAAGTTTTGGGTGAGGAAGGCTGTTTCGGCCTTCATACTTTCCTCTTGAAAAAATAAAATCCAATGCATCCGCGCCATCATTTAAATGAATCAGCTTGTTAGCCAAATGATTTTTTTTAAGCGAATGAATGGCTAATTCAGCTTCAAAGGGATTGTCTTCTATAAGAATAATCTCAATATTGTGATCCATAGACTTAATTTTTAGTTGCTGTTATTATTTGTATTACTTATGCTAAAATAAAAGGCAGCCCCCTTATTCGTCTCTGACTCTGCCCAAATTCTGCCGCCATGTTTATGTATAATTTTTTGAACTAAGGCAAGGCCTACCCCGGTACCTTCGTATTCTGTTACCTTATGTAATCGTTGAAACACTGTAAAAAGTTTATCGTAATAGTTCATATCAAAGCCGGCACCATTATCTTTAATACTATAAATATTTTCCTTTTCCTTCATCTCACAACTTATCTCTATAATTGGTTCAGACTGGTGCCTTGAATATTTCATTGCGTTTGAAATCAGGTTTTGCCATGCCTGCCTTATAAGGCTGCTGTCACAAAAGGCCTTGCCTAAATCACCTGTTTTAATTCTGTATTTATCAGGGGGTTCCAGTTTTAATTGCTCTTTTATTATTTCAGCTGCTAACCCGTTCATATCCGTAACATGCATCATCAATTCTTTCCTTCCAAGACGTGAAAAGTTAAGTAGGTCATCAATTAACTGTCCCATGCGATCGGCATTTTGTATAATGTTATTCAACATTCTTTTGGCATCCTCATCAAGTCCATCGCTGTATTCATCTGTAATTATTCCTGCATAGCCATTTATAATGCGTAAAGGAGCACGCAGATCATGCGATATAGAGTAAGTAAAAGACTCAAGTTCTTTATTCAATTGTTTTAATTCTTCTTCCAGCTTTTTTCTTTCAGTTATATCAAAAATGGTAGAGCGTGAATAAAGAAAATTGTGGTTAATATCTTTCTCTGCTGATGCATTAAGTAGCACTTTCATCAACGATCCGTCTTTACGTACATAGGTATAGTCTTTGTCTTTCAGCGTTCCTCTTTCTTTAAAATCAGGAAACGTATTCTCGAAGTCTTTTAAACATTCAGGAGTCAGAATTTCTATAAATTTTTTGCCAATTAATTCTTCTTTTTCATACCCTAACCAATTTAACGTGGTTTTGTTAGCATTTATAAAAGTCGCGTTATGGTCTAAAGAATAATAGCCGCTGGGCGCATTGTCGTACAAATCCTGTATCAGGTTTGATTGCTTTCGTATTTCAGTAATATTAGTAGAAACACTGCCAATAGCATAAACCTCACCATTACTTTTATATAAGGGAAATTTAACTGAAATAAAACGATGTAGGTTTCCTTTTATTTCCACGTTGTGTTCAAATTCAAACAGCTTTTTTTCCTCAAGTACTCTACGATTTTCTGCTGCTAAAACTGTTGCAATTTTTTCAGGATAGATTTCAAAGATAGTTTTTCCAACAAGACCTTCATGCTCACTAAATAGCTTTTCGTATTCTTTATTTACCAGCAGATATTTTCCATCTTTATCTTTCAAATTTATGAGTGAAGAAGTATTATCAATAATTGATTGAAGTATTTGCTGGTTTTCGACAAGTAATTTCTCTGCTTTTTTTCTGGCATTTTCATTATACCAAATAACAACAGACGCAATCAGCAAAGCCAAAACAATTGATATTAACAAGGCTAAGAAAGTTATACTGAGATTTCTGTTGCTATTCTCATTTAAATTTTTTCTTATGGTCAGTAGATGATTTTCTTCATTTTGAAGCGAAGTCACTGTTTGCTTTATACTATCCATTAATAATTTTCCCTTACCAGTCGCTATCAAATTTTTAGCAGCATTAAATCCGACTTCTTTCCGTGTTTGTACTACTACATCAGAAAAATCGATCTTTTTTTGGATTAAATGAGAAAATGTATCAATTCGTTCTTGTTGAACAGAATTATCTCTTGTCAGAACTTTCAGGTTTTGCAGATGTTTAAACAAAATTCTTTTTGTATCAATGAAAGAGGATAAAAATGCGGCATTGTTTGTCAATGCATAACCCCGCATGCTGCTTTCTATGTCGCTTACAAATGATAAAACCTGTTCTGTTTCATACAAAACCTGTTGGGTATGCTCAACCCAATATACAGTGTTTTTATACTTAGCGTTATTTTCAAACGTTTCTAAGCCAAGCGCTATAACCGCAGAGGAGATGACAGCAAAAAACAGGATAATATTGTTTCTGAATGAGAATTTCATAGGGTATATTGTAGAAGTTTACCCAAAAGGGAGGAAGTTTTTTAATGTTTTGCAACAAATAATATTGAGCTTTTTTAATTTTTTAACAGGGCTCAGTCTAGTAACGGTTATAAGTTTCAAATAGTATTATCGAATAGTTGAAAACTTCGATTAAATAATAAATAAGATCCTTAAATGAGGATACAAAAAATGAAGATAGTATCTGAATTATGTACAAGGGTTAAATATGAATTAACAGGTAAATTCATCTAAATCAGCAATCGGGGAATTAATAATTTTTAATCCCAAAGGGATGATATATCTATAGAAACTTAGAAACTTAAATATCTGTACTGTTTTAAAACTCCGCAGGAGTGATAATATCATCCCTTTGGGATTATTAAGTGTTAGCTAATTTCGTTTTCTATGCAATTATCAGCCATTCAGCATTAAAAAATTACGATGCGTTTGCCTGTATCAATTAAAAGCGATAACTAATACGCGGGTAGAACTCTCGTATCTTTATTAAACACCCAATAAGCCACATAAAATACTACTATTTTTCGGCGTTTCTTCTTTGTAATAATTTCAACCTCAGAGTCTTGCCCTATTGGCCATGAAATACTTGTATTTACATACAAATGGCATTCTGGCAATGTAGGATTGAAGAGGCAATGTAAAAATTTTTAAACTGCCCCTTCCTCACATTCTAAATAGTACGCTTTTTTTTAGTAACAAACGACAATAGTCTAACCCCAGGGTATAAATAATAAAAAAGAGTCTGTCTCATAAAATTAGATTGTGAGACAGACTATGTTTTTAAAAGTTTTTCAATTTATAACACTTTTGTGCTGAGCAGTTTTTACAGTTTTACAAATTGCTTGATTAAAATTATGTAACCGGCTGCAGCTTTTATAGTATATACCCCTGAGCTTAAAGATGAAATGTTTATTTCAACTGCTTTATCTGATGTGTTGGCGTGAATGGTTTTAAGAACTGTACCGTTCATAGAAATAACTGATATTGTGAATTCTTTATTTTGTGGCAAACCTTTGCCCGAAACATACACTGTATTACTTGCAGGATTAGGGGCAAGTTTAATGCTTACCTGCTCTGATTGCATATTCAATAGATTCATTTGCATAGGAACTAATGTCTTTGAAGTATCAGCGGAAAACGAAGAAGGCGTTACGGTACTTGATCGAAGTGCCAGCGATATTTGTAAAACAGATACTACAACACTATCTGATGTGGTTATGGCTCCTTTATTATCTGTAGCCTTAGCGGTAATAGTATACTTACCGGCTGGTACATCTATCCATGAGTAAGTGTAGGGCGCTGTATACACAGTTTTTAATAAAGTTGTACCATTATAAAAGTTCACTTTGCTTATTGTGCCATCAATGTCAGTAGCCGAAGCGCTCATATTTATTTTGGCCAGACCGTTATAGCTTGAATTAGTAAGAGGGCTGGTGATCGTTACAACTGGCGCTACATTCTGCAATACTGTTACTGCAACAGCAACAGAGGTAGTTGCCGACCCCTTATCGTCTGTAGCCTTTGCTGTGATGGTATAATTACCAGCCGGTACACTTGTCCATGAGTAAGTGTAGGGCGCTGTATACACAGTTTTCAATAAAGTTATACCGTTATAAAATTGAACTTTGCTTATTGTGCCGTCAGCATCAGCAGCAGCAGCAGCCATAGTGATTGTGGTTGGCCCGATATATTTTGCAGTACTCACAGGGCTTGTAAGGCTTACTGAAGGAGGAACATTAGGCAGAACCACAACAGTAACCGAAGCAGAAGTAGTTGCGGTATCTTTATTATCTGTAGCCTTTGCTGTAATGGTATAATTACCGGTTGGTACATCTGTCCATGAGTAAGTGTAGGGCGCTGTATACAAAGTCTTCAATAAAGTTATACCGTTATAAAACTGTACTTTCCTTATTGTGCCATCAACATCAGCAGCATTAGCAGTCATGGTGATTGTTGTTGGCCCGATATATTTTGCAGTACTCACAGGGCTTGTAAGGCTTACTGAAGGAGGAACATTAGGCAGAACTACAACAGTAACCGAAGCAGAAGTAGTTGCAGTATCTTTATCGTCTGTAGCCTTTGCTGTGATGGTATAATTACCGGCTGGTACATCTGTCCATGAGTAAGTGTAGGGCGCTGTATACACAGTTTTCAATAAAGTTATACCGTTATAAAACTGCACTTTCCTTATTGTGCCATCAGCATCAGCAGCATCAGCACTCATTGTGATTGTGGTCGGCCCGATATATTTGGCAGTACTCACAGGGCTTGTAAGGCTTACTGAAGGAGCAATATTACGCACAACCACAACAGTAACCGAAGCAGAAGTAGTTGCAGAATCTTCATTGTCTGTAGCCTTTGCTGTGATGGTATACTTACCGGCTGGTACATCTGTCCATAAGTAAGTGTAAGGCGCTGTATACACAGTTTTCAATAAAGTTATACCGTTATAAAATTGCACTTTCCTTATTGTGCCGTCAGCATCGGCAGCATCAGCAGTCATAGTGATTGTTGTCGGCCCGATATATTTTGCATTACTTATGGGACTTGTAAGGCTTACTGAAGGAGGAACATTAGGCGTGTACAGAGAGATGGCTACAGCGCCGGAAGCAGCGACTAGTGAACCATTATCGGTAGCTTTCGCTGTAATAGTATAATTGCCTGCAACATGATTGTTCCACGTAATAGTATAAGGGCTGGCAGCAGCAGTGCCAATAAGGGTATCATTTTTATAAAAATCTACTTTACTTATTGTCCCATCAACATCAGTGGCAACAGCGCTAATAGTAATCGCTTCATTTGCAGCAAAGATTGCAGAGGTGGCAGGAGTTGTAATGCTTACAATTGGAGATATATTTTGAACCCCTCCATCTTTAATTAAAACTGCTGATGCATATGGTTGCAATATAATGCTGTTCGAAAACTTATTGTTCTTAACATCAACATAATTGCCATCTAAACTAATACTTTTACTTACAGGGCCTGGGTTGATTACAAATTTGATAGAATCATCCGGGTTGATGTCAGTGGCATCAGCTTCATATAATTGTATATTATCAAGATAATAGGTACTTTGCGCATCAACAGTAAATACTAAAGAACAACCCGTTTGATTAGCAGAAGGAGTAAAGAGCATTTCATTTTCGCTTCGCGTTGTGCTTACTGTGCGGTACTGTACTGAAGAAATAGGCTTGTAATCGGAGCTCCTCAAATATGAACTTATGCTCATACTGCCGGTGCCTTTAAGGCTATACCTTAAAATATACTTTTTTGCAGTGTCGAGAGCGCCTACTCCTAAAACAATAGAAGAATTTTCTGCTGAAGGAATAACTTTTATATAGCCGATATCAAGCACGCCTGAATTTTCCCATGTAATGTCGCAGCTATTAGCAAATGGCTTCCCGGCATCTGTACTGCTGCTAAAAGCTCCATAAAGAACTTTATTTGTACCGTTTATGCTCCTTACTTTAAAGGGAACAATTTGTCTGGGGCTTTTTTTTGAAGAAGGATCTTTATTATATTCTGCTTTCCATCCTGCCAGATCGCGGTAGTCTCTTTTTTCAGAAGAGCTATACAAATTAATAATATTGGAAATCGATGTTCTGTCATCAATAGGTCTGGCATAATAGTTACTGTCTAAACGGCCTATACTATCTATATCATCAACCTGGGTATAAATGGAAGAAGTTGTTTGCCTGGCAAATTTTGAAAAGAATATATTATTGGTAATGATATGATTTCTAAGCGGTTCACCTAAACCATCGTACTTCATTTGAAGCTGTCCGCTATTATTATTAAAAGAGGTATTGTTCCGCACAACGATGTTTCTTGTATTATGCAGATAAAGACCACGGTTAGCATTGGCTATGGTATTACCGGTAATTTCAACGCCGTTTAAATCATCATCCATATAAATTCCATCTGCATTGGAACTTTTTATATCGGTGCCGTCGGGCGCTCCGATACCGTTTAATACAATATTGCCCGTTACTTTTATTCCTTTAAAGGTCAGGTTATTGCCATTAGAGGCATAAATGCCTCCGCCATCATCCTTAACAAAGCAGAAAGTGTCTATATAATTATCTTTAACTACTGAAGAATCTCCGCTAAAGCTTATGCCCGCAAAACCAGAATTAATAATCTGGTTATATTCTGCAAGACCGCCCTTACCAATTTTGATACCAAAACCCTGTCCCTCACCACTTTTTCCCATACCTGGTGTTGAATAGGTATTTCTTACGATGTTATTTCTTAAAGCAGCATACGGTGCACTTCCCGCTGCAATGCCGGTGCTGGAATTTATAACAGTACAGTTTTCTACTTTCAAATACGCGTTTGAAGCGCTTATACCTATTTCTCCTGAAGATAAAATATCACAGTTCTTGATGCTGAAATTACTTCCGCCATTAATATTAAACCCATTTTTATTAGCTCCCTTTAAAGTTAAATTGTCAAATACGATATAGCTCTTACTGGATGAATTAATTAAATATTCAACTGCACTGGCAGTTATATTAAAAAATGACGGAGAATTTGCTCCAAAATACATGCTCACCTTCTTAGTATAAGAATTATAGTACCATTCGCCTGACTGGTCGAGCGTTTTAATACTGTTCTGGATAAAATAACCAAAGTTAACACGGGGCCGGTAAGCTCCATCATTGGGGATGTAATAAATGGTATTGCCTGAATGAGAGGTAATTTTACATCTCTCGATTACCCAATGAACAGTTCTCAGCACCACTTCTGCATCTGTCCAGTTTGGAGTAGAGGATAATTCATTATCTGTTATTGATATGCCATCACGGGCCTCAAGGGTTAAATACCCTTCATTAGGATAACGACCCATCGGTTGTGCAGCATCATTTATCAGCAGTATATTAAGGTTTCCACCGAGGGAAGAATTATAACTTTCATAGATACCGTTGCCAACAGCGACCCAGTTTGAAAGCCTTGTTAAGGCTGTTATAACCGGCCTGCTGCCCGTACCATATGCACTAATAACAATCGGTGAACCATTGATACCTGATTTATTCACAGTGATTGAACCGTAAAAGGTTTCACCACGATTAAATAAAACAGAGTCTCCCGGTTGAAGGCTGATGAAAAAATCATTTAGCTTGCTCAAAGACTTCCAGGGTGTAGAAGCGCTGTTGGCCTGAGTTGGAGTTCTGGAATCGTCACCTGAAACAGAAGAAAAATAATATGTAGCTGCCCGGGCAGAACACATAACAAATATAAACAGCAGTGTAAAAAAATTTTTCATAAAAATCTAAATTGGATATACTAAAAAAAATTTGAAACAGAAATTGAATTTGTGAATTAACAACACACGATATAAGCGTTTCAGCCAAAGGTTTTATTATCCCAAAAATCAATGAGGACTTATACGGGCATTCAATTGTCTTTATTAAATTAAATTTCTTTCATCGCTCTTTAAGCTCTTGCGGTCATGTTGCGGGTGCAAGAGGCAGATAAAGTGGGTACAGACTTAAATTACCCTTTTAGCTAAAACCTGCAGTTCTCTTTATAGCAATTAAGTATATTAATACAATAAATACCTCAAAAGAATATGGTATCGAAAGTAAGAGTTGTACCAACCGATTTATAAAGCATTAGTAATGATTAATATTACGTAATCTCGTTTCTCATTAAATGCAGGTTAAAAAACGAGGGGCTTCATAAAACTATGCACACTTCAGATAATAAAAAAAGGGAGATAATAAAAAGCGTTGAAGTAAATTATAAAGAAGAACAGCGTTTGCATTGCATCAGAAATATGATAACCAACAGTGATCTATAGTGCTGCTACCTCACTTGAGAATTTCTCCCAATCATCCTGCCTGTATTGTAAATAAGGTTATTTACCTTATAGGTATTCAATCCTTGATCAATAAGTATAAGAGAGAGGTAGCGATTTGCAGCACATATGCTTATGAGGTACTTATATTCGCTTATAAATAATATTATAGCAGCCCAAAATTTAAAAGGCAATGTAAAACAACTTTTTAAACTGCCCTTCTTCCTCACATTTTAAACATTACACTTTTTTTGAACTAACAAACGTGAATAGTCTAATTCCAACTATAGACATAAAAAAAAGTCTGTCTCACAAATTGTGAGACAGACTCCACTTTCAAAAGTTTTCCAGTTTATGATATTTTTCGGGGAAGCAGTTTTACAGTTTTACAAATTGTTTGTTCATAGTTATAGAACCTGCTGCAGCTTTTATAGTATATACTCCTGAGCTTAAAGATGAAATGTTCACTTCAACTGCTTTATCTGATGTGTTGGTGTGAATGGTTTTAAGAACTGTACCGTTTATAGATACAACTGATATTATAAAATCTTTATTTTGCGGTAAGCCGTTGCCGGAAACAAATATGGTACTGCTGGCAGGGTTAGGGAACACTTTTAAGCTCACTGACAACAGATCTGCTTTGCTTACCATTTCCTCTTTTGAAATTGATCTGAGGCTTACAATTGGCGCTACCACTGTTATTGTTACTTTCGAAGACACAGTAACAGCTCCTTTATCATCTGTAGCCTTAGCGGTAAATGTATAAGTGCCAGACGCTACATTATTCCACGTAAAAGTATAAGGGCTCGCAGCAACAGTCCCAATCAACGTGTCTGCATTATAAAACTCTACTTTGCTTATTGTACCATCAGCATCAGCAGCCGTAGCGCTGAGAGTAACTGAGGCAGGTGCAGCAACGGTTACGTTAGTAGATATACCGGTAATGCTTATAGAAGGAGCAACATTAGGAGCATAAACCGAAATGGCAACAGGAGCAGAGGTAGCTGCAAGTAAACTATTATCTGTAGCTTTAGCAGTGATTTTATAATTGCCTGACGCTACATTGTTCCAGGTAAAAGTATAAGGGCTTGCAGTAACAGTTCCAAGCAAAGTATCTGAATTATAAAACTCTACTTTGCTTATTGTGCCATCAGTATCAGCAGCCGCAGCGTTGATAGTAACTGAGGCAGGTGCAGTAAAGGTTGCATTAGTGACAGGACTTGTAATGCTTACAGAAGGTGCGCCGTTAGGAGTGTACACCGAGATGACAACAGCAGCAGAAGCAGTCACGAGTGAACCGTTATCGGTAGCTTTTGCGGTAATAGTATAATTACCAGCCGGCACATTATTCCATGTATAAGAATAGGGACTTGAAGTATCAGTTGCTAAAAGAGTACTGCCATTATAAAACTGCACTTTACTTACTTTACCATCAGCATCAGCAGCCGCAGCGCTAATAGTAACCGATGCAGGTGCAGCAAAGGTTGCAGCAGCGGCAGGGCTGGTAATGCTTACAGAAGGTGCGGCATTAGGAGCGTACACGGAAATGGCAACACCAGCAGAAGCAGTCACCAGTGAACCGTTATCTGTAGCTTTTGCGGTAATAGTATAATTACCGGCTGCCACATTATTCCATGTATAAGTATAGGGACTTGAAGTATCAGTTGCTAAAAGAGTACTGCCATTATAAAACTGCACTTTGCTTACTTTACCATCAGCATCAGCCGCCGCAGCGCTGATAGCAACCGATGCAGGTGCAGCAAAGGTTGCATTAGTGACAGGGCTGGTAATGCTCACAGAAGGTGCGGCATTAGGAGCGGACACTGAGATGGCAACAGCAGCAGAAGCAGTCACCAGTGAACCGTTATCGGTAGCTTTTGCGGTAATAGTATAATTACCTGCTGGTACATTATTCCAGATATAAGTATAAGGACTTGAAGTATCAGTTCCTAAAAGAGTACTGCCATTATAAAACTCCACTTTACTTACTTTACCATCAGCATCAGCAGCCGCAGCGCTGATAGTAACAGATGCAGATGCAGTAAAGGTTGCAGCAGTGGCAGGACTTGTAATGCTTACCGTTGGAGCATTATTTTGTATGCCTCCATTGCTAATTAAAACTGAAGACTGATATGGTTGCAGAACTATGCTGTTTGAATATTTATTATTCTTAACGTCGACATAATTGCCATTTAAACTTATAGTTTTGCTTAAGGGACTTGCGTTATAAACCAATCTGATAGAGTCATCGGGGTTGGTTGCAGCAACATCGGCTTCATACAAATGTATATTATCAAGATAATAAGTACTCTGGGCATCAACAATAAATACCACTGCAGCATATGTCTGATTAGCAGAAGAAGTAAACATCATTTCATTTTCGCTTCGTGTTGTGCTTACTGTTCGGTACTGTATTGAAGAAATAGCTTTGTAATCCGAGCTTCTCAAATATGAATTTACGCTCATACTGCCGGTACCTTTAAGGCTATATCTTAAAATATACTTTTTTGCAGAGTCAAGACCGCCTACCCGTACAACAATAGAAGAGTTATCTGCTGAGGGTACAATCTTTACATAGCCGCCATCAAGCACACCCGAATTTTGCCATGTAACGGTGCAGCTATTTGCCCATAGCTTACCAGCATCTGAACTGCTGTTAAAAGCTCCATAAGCGAACTTAGTTGAGCTTGTCAGGCTTTTAACTTTGTAAGGAGCAATTTGCTTGGCGCTTATCTTTGAAGAAAGATCCTTATTGTACTCTGCTTTCCATCCTGCCAGGTCGAAGTAATTTTTATCTTCCGAGGAGCTATACAGATACGTAACATTAGAAATAGATGTTCTGTCATCAATAGGTCTGGCATAATAGTTACTGTCTAAGCGGCCTATACTGGCAATATCGTCAACTTTGGTATAAATGGAAGAAGTTATTTGTTTGGCAAGTTTTGAAAAGAAGATATTATTGGTAATAGTATGATTTCTAAGGGGGCTGCCCAAACCATCGTACTTCATATGAAGCTGTCCGCTGCTGTTATCAAAAGAGATATTGTTCTTTACAATGATGTCCCTTGAATTGTGCAGGTAAATACCACGGTTAGTATTAGTTATGGTATTACCGCTAATCTCAACGCCGTTAGCATCATCATCCATGTAAATGCCATCTGCTGAAGAAGAGGTCGTATTAGTACCATCAGCCGCTCCGATACCATTTAATACAATATTACCGGTTACTTTTCTTCCTTTATAGGTCAGATTCATAGAATTAGCGGTATAGATGGCTGCACCATCATCCTTAACAAAGCAAAAGGTATCTATATAATTATTTTTAACTATACAAGAATCGCCATTAAACATTATCGCATTAAAACCTGAATTAATAACCTGATTGTATTCTGCAATTGAACTTTCGCCAACTTGAATGCCTGAACCCTGACCATCTCCGTTTTGCCCCATACCTGGTATACTATACGAGTTTTTTACAATGTTGTTTCTAATTACAGAATTTGATCCTCCGGCGATACCGTTATTATTAGAGTTTAAGACAGTACAATTTTCTATCTTAAAATATGTGTGATTTGATACCTGCACCCCATTTATTCCTGAAAACAGAATATCACAATTTTTTACCTGAAAATCAGTGCCGCTATTAATGTTTACATTATATTTATTAGCGCCCTTTAAAGTTAGATTGTCAAATACTACATAGCTTTTACTTTTAGAAGATACTAAAGAGTCAAGTGCGCTGGCAGTTACGTTATAGGACGAAGGTGATTTTGTACCAAAATACATGCTTACTTTTTTGGTAGAGGGGTTGTATGACCACTCACCTAACTGATCGAGAGCCTTAACGCTATTCTGAATAAAATAGCCATAATTGTTTTGAGCATAAGTGCCTGTGAAGTATATTGTAGTTCCGGAATGAGATGTAATTTTATATCGCTCAATTTTCCAATGATTTGCGCGTAAAACCAGTTCGGCTCCCGTCCAATTTGGAGTAGATGATAATTCGTTATCTGTAATTGTATTGCCTGAATGAGATTCCAGTTTTAAATACCCGGTATTTGGATAACGGCCAATTGGTTGCTGAATATCATTTAACAACAATATATTAAGATTGGCACCTAAAGAAAAATTATAGCTTTCATAAACACCATTGCCTATTGCTACCCAATTTGAAAGTCTTGTTAACGCTGTTACAACCGGCTTGTTTCCGGAACCATATGCACCGATAACAATGGGCGAACCTTTAATACCTGATTTATTCACAACGATTGAACCGTAAAAGGTTTCACCACGATTAAGTAAAACAGAGTCGCCGGGCAGAAGGCTGCTGAAAAAAGTATTTAGCTTGCTTAAAGACTTCCAGGGTGTAGAAGCACTTTTGGCCTGAGTTGAAGTCCGGGAGTCATCACCGGAAGCAGAAGAAAAGTAATAAGTGGCTGCGTGCGCAGAACTGATAACAAATAAAAACAGCAGTGTAAAAAAGTTTTTCATAAGAATTTAAATTGGATGTATTAATGAATTTAAAAGAGAAATTAAATGCGTAAAATCAACACTATAATAAAAGCGTTTCAGGCTAAGGTTTTATTATCCAAAAAATCAATGATGGCTTATAAGGGTATTCAATTGTCTTTATCAAACAACGATACTTTCATAGCTCTTTAAGCTGTTGCAGTCATATCAAGGAGGTGGCAAAAGTCTGATAAAGTGGTAAATATTTAAATTACTATTTTAGCTAAACCCTATAGTTCTACCTCAAAAGAATATTCTATGGAAAGTAAGAGCTGCACGACGATTTTTAATAGAGCATCAGTAATGATTAATATTTGCCTGGCTCGTTCTTGGAGAATGGAGGTTGCAATAGCAATGAAGTATTACCAAATCAATTCTTCCAAAAAAGTGAAGCTTTTTATAGAACTATGAACAACCTCCTGAATAAAAAAAAGATAATAAAAGCGCTGCAGTAATAAAATTTATAGCAACTGAAAGAATTGGGTAGCAAAATTATGATATAGTGGAATAATAGACAGGATGCTTAATGCAAAAATAAACACATAGAATATATAGGATAATAGAAAACACATAGATTAGAGATATTTAGAATAATCTATGTGCTCCCTATTGTGCCAGTGCTCCTATACGGTGAAAATATTATTTTATGTCTTCAGGTTTTAAACCGCTGTTTACTTTTACTTCTTTAAATAAAATATCCTGCTTAAACTGACCAAGGTCAATAATAATATGTGTTGGTAATTGCAGAGCGTTATATATTTTATAATCAGTAAAATAAGAATGAACAGTTATCTTGCCTAAAGGACCTCCGTCTTTCACAGTGGAAGACTTTACTTTAAAACCAGTTGCAACATCATAATAATTTATAAAT